>Ga0210389_10000006_pt1 | contig 250946 bp, 240 predicted proteins | sample IncBWH28OmetaG_FD_160127 | JGI IMG/M metagenome (GOLD analysis project Ga0210389, IMG submission 160127) | Forest soil microbial communities from Barre Woods Harvard Forest LTER site, Petersham, Massachusetts, United States - Inc-BW-H-28-O ...
GATGACGTTGGCGCCGGGCTGCTTGAAGATCAGCAGCAGAATGCCGCTGCGGCCGTTTTGCCATGCGGTGATCAGCCGATTCTCCGGGCCGTCGACCGCAATGCCGATGTCGCGAATGCGGATCGGAGCGCCGTTTTTGTAGGCGACGACCACGTCGTTCCACGGGGCGGCCTTCAACAATTGATCGTTGTCATAGATCGTCATTGCACGCTTAGGTCCGTTGATGGAACCTTTCGGCGCATCGACGGTGGCGGCGGTGATGACGGTAGCCACGTCCTCCAATTGCAAGCCTAAGGCCGCGATCTTGGTGGGATCGATCTGCACCCGCACGGCGGGCTTCTGTTGGCCGCCGATACTGACCTGCGCGATGCCGGGAATCTGCGAGATTTGCTGCGCCAGGATGTTTTCGGCGTAATCATCGACAGTCGTCACAGGCAGTACGTCCGAATGCACGGCAAGCAACAGGATGGGCGAATCGGCGGGGTTGACCTTTCGGTAGGTGGGCGGGGTGGGCAGATTCTTCGGCAGCTGCCCACCTGCCGCATCGATGCCGGTTTGCACATCTTGCGCAGCCGCATCGATGCTGCGATTCAAGTCAAACTGCAGGGTGATATTGGTGCTCCCCAGCGCGTTCGTCGAGGTCATTTGCGTCAGACCCGAAATCTGCGCGAACTGCGTCTCCAGAGGCGTGGCGACGGATGAGGCCATGGTTTCCGGACTGCCGCCCGGCAACGATGCCGACACCGAGATCGTCGGGAAATCGACCTGCGGGAGCGGCGCGACGGGCAACAACGGAAATACCACCAGGCCGACCAGAAAAATACCGCCCATCAACAGCGAGGTGGCGATCGGCCTGCGGACAAAGGGCTCGGAGATGCTCATGATGCTTTCGGCGTCGCGGCGTTGTCGCGTACATGCACACCGGCCTGCAGCCGGTATTGATTGCTGGTCACCACGCGCTCGTTCAAGGCGATGCCGTTCTTGATGACGGTCAAGCCGTTGCTTTCATCGCCAAGCTCCACGGGGCGCACTTCCACGGTCGAGTCGCTCTTGACCACGTAGGTAAAGGGTCCATTCGGGCCAAGCTGCACGGCGGAGGTCGGCACGGTGAGTGCGTTTTTTTCGGTGCGCACGAGCACGCGTGCGTTGACATACTGGCCGGGCCACAGGGTGTTGCGCTTATTGCTGAACGTGGCTTTGAGTTTTGCCGTGCCGGTGGCTTGGTCGATTTCATTGTCGATCAGCGTCAGCGTGCCCTCGTCGAGCACGGAATTGCCGTCCCGGGACAGGGTCGTGACCTGCACCTGACCCGCGGCAAGCGCTTCGCCGACCGTGCTTATGTTCTCCTCGGGCAGAGTGAAAACCACCGAGATGGGCTGCACTTGCGTGACCACGACGATGCCGTTCGTGCCCGCCGCATGCACGATATTGCCCGGATCGATGAGCCGCATTCCCGTGCGGCCGTCGATCGGCGAAGTGATCCGGGTGTAATCGAGTTGCGTACGCGCATTGTCGACCAATGCCTGATCGACTTGAATCTGCGCGGCAAGCTGCTCGACGTTGGCGCGCGCCGTATCGACGGTCTGCTTGCTCGCCAAGTCCTGTGGCTGCAGCTGAGTGTAACGGATGAGATCGAGTTTGGCGTTCGCCAACTGCGCGGCATCCTTGGCCTTCACCGCGACCGCCTGTTCGTAGGCGGCCTGGTTCGGGCGAGGGTCGATCTGTGCCAGCAAGTCGCCCTTGTGCACGGTCTGGCCTTCGGTAAAGCCGATTTTCTGTATTTCGCCGTCGACGCGCGCGGTCACCGTCACCGTATAGAAAGCCTGCACGGTGCCCAGTCCCTCGAGATAAATGGGCACATCGGTGTGACCCACCGCGGCCATGTCCACGGCGATTGCCGGTGGCGTGTTGCGCGAGGCCGCATCGGCCGGCTTGTGAACGACGACTCGCCACCCAATCAGCAATAGGACCGCCAGTGCGATGCCCATCAAGGCGCGTTTTTGGAGTGTCGAGAACTTGCTCATCGAAATTATCCTTGTTGCCATCCGCCACCGAGCGCAGTGTACAAATCGACCATGGATTGCAAATGCAAAAATTGTATCTGGACCAGTTCATCCTGAGCGCTGAACAGGGCGTTTTCGGTGTTCAGTACGGTCAGGATGTTTACGGTTCCGGCCGACATCTGTGTCTGCGCAAACTGATATGCGCGGCGCGCCTTGTCCACGGCTTGCTGCTGACGGATCTGTTGTTCCTTGGTCTGCCGAGCCGCGACCAAGGCGTCTTCAACGTTGCTGAATGCGGAAATCACTGTTTTGTGATACGTGCTCAGCAGCTCCCGATAGCGCGCATTGCTGAACACTACCTGTCCGCGCAAAGCACCGCCGTGGAATATCGGCTGCGTGAGGCCCGCGGTTACGGCCCAAACGCGATTGGCCGGATTGATCAGCGAGGCCAGGTCCGAGCTGGCGTAGCCGCCGCTCGCGGTCAACTGGATGCTCGGAAACAGGGCCGCTCGCGCGACGGTGATGTCGGCGTTCGCGGAAATCAGCTGCTGCTCCGATTCGGCGACGTCGGGACGGCGGGCCAGCAACTGCGACGGCAAGCCGGCAACGACCTGCGGGAGCGTCAAGTTATTCAGCGTACCCGTGTCCACATCGATCGATTCCGGCGTTTTACCGACCAGCACCGCCAGCGCGTTCACCGTTTGCCGGAATTGCTGTTCGAGCGGCGGTATCGCGGCGCTCAACAGCGCCACCGCCGTTTCTTGCTGGGCAACATCCAGTCCGGTGGCGATACCGGCCGTCTGCTGCAACTGCAAGCCATGCAGGACTTTCTCGCCATTCGCCAGATTGTCGCGCGCGACCTGCAGCCGGTCGCGAAACTGCAGCGACTGGAAATAGGTGCTCGCGACGCTGCTGATGACCGTCAGCGCGACCGTTTCCTTATCGTAGTGGCTGGCGATGGCGGTGGCGCGTGCCGCTTGCTTGAGCGCGCGGTTCTTGCCCCAAAAATCGAGCTCGTAGCTCGCGGTCAGCGCGGGACTGAAGGTGTTGAATGTGCCGGGACGGCCGGTGCGCTGAATCTGGCCTTCCTGGCGCGTCGCATCGGCGCCAAGATCCAATGAAGGCAGCAACGCTGCGCCGGCAATACGCACCTGTGCGTCGGCTTCTTCGACCCGCGCCATGGCGCCGGCCAGGTCGTCATTGTTGCGCTGTGCCTCGGCAATCAATTCATCCAATTTCTGCGAGCCAAACCCATGCCACCAATCCGGGCTGGGCCATACTCCCGCCGCGCTGTCGTCGGAGGCGTCGCGCCACTTGGCCGGTGGTGGAATGTCGGGACGCTTATACGCGGGCCCCACGCTGCAGGCGGCAAGCATGAAAAGCGCACAGGCGCAGGCCACCCTTGCGGAATAGTTATTCATTACCGGCAACGCTGAACTTGCGGCGGTTAAACGCGAGTGGCCGGATTGTTAAGATAAGTTAATGACCTGTCCTGGGTTACACTGCCCCGATGCCCTCACTTCTGATCGTCCCCCGAGCGCTGCTGATCGGCAGCTTAGGCATAGCTTCGACCGCAATGGCAGGGGAGGCGGTAAGTGCGAGTCCCACGGTGCTCGATCGAATTCGCGATGCCGGTCTCAGCGACGATTGGGCTTTCCGTCGCCTCACCGATCTATGCGACAAAATTGGCGCGAGACTGAGTGGTTCGCGGCAAGCGGAGGCGGCGGTCGAGCAGATCGCAGCCGCGTTGCGGACGGAGGGTCTCCACGTCGAGCTGCAGCCCGTGAAGGTGCCGCATTGGGTGCGAGGGGCGGAGCAAGCCGAGATCATCGAGTATCCGGGGCGGCCGGCGGGAGTCACGCAGGCGTTGCATCTCACCACGCTCGGCGGTTCGGTCGCAACGCCCCCGCAAGGCATCTCGGGCCCGATCCTGGTGGTCCACAGCTTTGACGAGTTGCGGGCGCGCGAAGGCCAGGCCCGCGGCAAAATTGTCGTCTTCGACGTGCCCTTCGACGAGACGCTCGCGGTGAACGGGCGGGCTGGATCTGCGTACGGTCACGGGGTCGCGTATCGCGTGCAGGGCGCAAGCGCCGCGGCGCGCGCCGGTGCAACCGCGGCCCTGGTTCGCACCGTCGGCGGCGCCAACTATCGGCTGCCGCATACCGGTTCGATGAACTACGATCCCAATGTCCCGAAGATTCCGGCCGCCGCCTTGAGCGCCGAAGACGCCATGTGGCTTTCACGTCTTGCCGCGGAGGGCCCGGTCACGCTGCATCTCACGTTGTTGCCGCAGTCATTGCCGGATGCCGACAGCCACAACGTGATTGCCGATTGGGCCGGCCGTGAACGCCCCGAGGAAGTCGTCATCGTTTCGGGTCACTTGGATTCCTGGGACCTGGCGCAGGGCGCGATTGACGACGGCGCGGGCGTGGCGTCAGCCATGGGCGCGGTGCATTTGCTTCAGACTCTCGGTTTGCATGCGCGCCGCACCATTCGATTTGTCGGATGGATGAGTGAGGAAAACGGCAGTGCGGGCGGGCAGGCGTACTTCAACCTGAGCAAGATCGCGCTCGCGCGACAGATTGCTGCGATCGAAAGCGACAATGGTGCCGGGCGGCCGCTGGGAGTCTCTGCACATGTAACTCCCGAGACTTTGGCCTTATTCAGTCCGCTCATGGCGGCGCTGTCGCCGATGGGCGCCAGCATATTGGATCGGCGCGAGGAAGCCGGCGGTTCCGATGTGCGCTACCTGGACTCCGGCGGCGTACCCACCTTGGCGCCCATTGTGGATACCCGAACCTACTTCGACTACCACCACAGCGCTGCCGACACACTGGATAAAGTCGAGCCTGACAATATCCGGCGCCAAGTCGCGCTCATGGCCATGCTGGCTTACTTCGTCGCGGAGTTGCCGGAGCCGTTGCCCAGGCTCGCGCCGTCGAGCCCTCGCGCCCGCTAATTCGCGCGCGGCCCTGCGCCGACGCTCGCTGCTGCGGACGCCGCTGCCTTGAGCGCGTTCGATGGCCTTCCGAGGCCTTAGAGGCCCAGGCTATCTAGTGCGTATCGTCCCTGCCGTCCTTGCCCGTCAACGGTGCCGAATCGTCTTCGAGTTCAAGACCGTCGTCGTACAAGGTGTCTTCCTCGCCGTCGAGACGCAGCGTTGCGTCCGTATTGCGAGTTTTTTCGAATGCCGTGTGTGCAACGGATCGCTTTTGCTCTGAGCCGTCCAAGCCGGAACCTCGAAGGGTTGATTCGCCCGTCTCGTCGCTGGGGATGCCCCCCTCGTCAGTCTTGATGTCGCCCATAGTTCACTCCTGATTGAATTGCCTGAGCTTCGTTGAATTGCCTGAACTTCGCTGAATTGCGCGGGCCAACAGGGTAGGCCTCGATCAGGGCCGACTATATACCGCGGCCGCAATACTTCCTGTAGGCGCAGGCTGACAGCTAAGCCTAAATCGGGAATCCGCGGAGACCTGCTAGCCTACTATCTTGAATGAAAGCGACAATCCTCATCTATCTCGTCTTGAGCCCACTTTGGTTGGCCGGTGGCGCGCGCGCCGCCGATCCGCAGGCGTATCAAGTCGATCTGGCCTCGGTGGGAAATAACGACATTGATCAGACCCTGAAAGCCACTTCCGACCTGCTGTCGCTGCGTTCCTCGGCGCCGGTCAGCCCATTCGGATTGATCGCACGTGCACGCAGCGACATGGACCGGCTCAAAACGGCGCTCGAGAGCTTCGGATACTACGAGTCGCGCGTCAGCATCAATATCAACGGCTTACCGCTCACCGATCCCAGCCTAGGCGATGCGCTGACGGGGCTGCCCAAGGGCAGCAGCGCGAAAGTGGCAGTCAGTTTTACCTTGGGCACGCTGTACCACTTGCGGCGAATCGAAATTGACGGAGAGGTGCCCACGCCCATCAACGCACGCGACACGTTGGGTTTGAATTCCGGGCAGCCCGCGGTTGCCGCCGCCGTGCTGGCGGGCGGGTCGCGCTTGCTCGCGGCACTACAGGAGCAGGGATACGCGTTTGCGCAAGTGGACCCGCCGATAGCCTATGAGGCAGCCGATGCACCGGTGCTCGACTTGAGTTTTCATGTGGTAGCCGGCGGCAAGGTGAATATCGGCGACATTCACGTCGAGGGATTGCAACGCGTGCACGAATCACTGGTGCGCAAAAGACTGTTGCTTCATGCCGGCGATCCCTACAAGCCCTCCGCGATTGAAGCTGCGCGCAAGGATCTTCTGGGAATGAATGTGTTCGGGCAAGTCAGCGTGCAGGTCGGCTCAAAGGCCGACGAGTCAGGCGGCGTGCCGGTCACGTTCAAAATGCGCGAGCGCCTGCGCCACGCCATCACCTTGAATGCGGCTTACTCGAGCGACTTGGGCGGCAGCGGTGGGGCGACCTGGACCGACCGCAATGTTTTTGGCAACGCGGAGCAGTTGAGTTTCGCGGCATCCGTGATCAACCTCGGCGGCAGCGATACCACGGGAACGGGCTATGACACGGGCGTTAAATATCTGATTCCTGATTTCCTGCACCGCGATCAGTCGCTGCAGTTCGCGGTGAGCGCACTCAAGCAGCAACTGCAGGCCTACGATCAAAAAGCGCAAACCGCCAGTGTCACATTGAGCCGCAAGCTCTCCAGCGTCTGGACCGTGAGCGCCGGTGTGTCCGCCACGGAAGAGACAATCTTGCAGGTGATCGACGCCAAGCCCAATGGCAGCGGAGTGTTCGTCCCGGACGTGCCGACCACGTTCAATTACACGCTGCTCGCGTTACCCTTCAAGGTGGTCTACGATTCCACGAACCTGCCCACGCCGCTGGACGATCCGCGTCATGGCTTTCGCGGATCCCTAACCCTCACACCCACGCTGGCGATAGGTCATCCGAACGCCACATTCCTGATCTCGGTGCTCAGCATTGCCACCTACTTTGACCTCAACAACCTGCTGCCTCTGGACCCGGGGCGCAGCGTGATAGCCGCCCGCGCGCTCGCCGGCATCGCGCAAGGCGCCGGTGAATTGAGCCTGCCGCCGGATCAACGTTTCTACGCCGGCGGCACCAGTACCGTTCGAGGCTACGGCTATCAGTTGGTGGGTCCCACATTTCCGCACTTGGACACTCCCAGCGGGGGCACGGCAATCTCGGCCGTGGGCGTAGAATTTCGGCAACGCCTGTACACCAATTGGGGCGTGGCTGCGTTTGTGGATGCAGGGCAGGTGAGCGCCAGCCTCAAGCCCTTGCATAGCGACGTGCGCATCGGCACGGGGGCGGGCATGCGCTACTACACGCCCATTGGACCGATCCGATTCGATATCGCGGTGCCCGTCGGTCGTCGCCAGGGCGAGGATTCTTTCGAGGTTTACATCGGCTTGGGGCAGGCATTCTGATGCGACGTTCGCTGAAAATCACAGCGTGGATCGCGGGCGGGCTGGTGCTGCTGCTGATGCTCGTGATCGGCGCGATCTTGATCATAGGAAATACGGCGGCAGGCCGCGTTCAAATAGAAAATCTCGTGGCTCGGTTGACGGGCGTGCATGTGCAGCTGTCGGGGCTGGCCGGATCGCTGCCCAGTCATTTGACGCTGGAGGAGCTCAAGCTCACGGACACGGTCGGTGTGTGGCTCACGGCAAGAAAAATCGAACTCGACTGGACGCCGCTCGCCTATCTTGAAGGCCGCCTGCAGATCGATCGCTTGCACGTGGCGAGTGTGGATATGGAGCGCCTGCCGCAGGCCTCATCAACGGCGCCGAGCGGCGGCGAGGTTTCCATTCCGCGCATCGACGTGGCGCAGGCGTCCCTGGATTTGGTGCATCTGGGACCGCAATTGGCCGGCGTCCCGGCCTCGCTGGCGGCACGCGGCAGCGCGCATTTGCGCTCCGTGCGCGACATGCTGTTTGACGCCTCTGCGCGGCGCATAGACGGCGATGGCGACTACGATTTGCATTTGCACTTCGATGCGCAGCGCATGGATGCCGCGCTCAAGCTGCACGAACCGGCGGGAGGTCCGTTGGAGAACATTCTGTCCTTACCCGGTCTCGGTGCGCTCGATGCGACGCTCAACTTCAGCGGGCCGCGCTCGGCGGAGCAACTTGAACTCACTCTGCAGGCAGGCGAGCTCAAAGGGCATGCGCAGGGCAGCGTCAATTTAAACGAGTTGTCGGCCGATCTTGCGTTCGCGTTCGAAGCGGGGGCCATGTCGCCGCGGCCGGATCTGGGATGGGAGCGGGGCGTGCTGCGCGGCCGTTGGCGCGGCAGCATCAGTTCGCCGACAGCGGAAGGCCATCTCGACGTTGTGCGATTGCGCGTCCCGGGTCAAGTCCAGGTGGCAGGGTTGAACGCCGATGTCACCGCGGATCACGGTAAGGCCGATCTGCACGCGGTGCTTCAAGGCCTTAAGATCCCGGGATCGCAGCCGCGACTGCTCGAAGCCGATCCGGTAAAAATCGACGCATCGCTGCGACTCGATGACCCGGCGCGCCGGATCGACCTGACCGCCTCGCATCGATTGTTCGCGTTGAAAGGTCAAGCAGTCACCGCCGGAGAACAGAGCGCGAACCTGGAGGTGCGGCTGCCGAACTTGTCGCCGTTGGCCGCATACGTTGCGCAAGATCTGCGCGGCAGTGCCTTGATTCACGCCCAATTGGCCGGCTATCCCGCCGCCACCCGTATCAAGTTGGACGCCGACGCCGCGCTGATGCCCGGGAAGCAGTTTTGGGCGGCGGCCGTGGGGGATCGCGCGCGCTTGGATTTTTCCGGTGCCTTCAAGGACGATGCGCTTGCCATTGAGAATGCGAAACTCACCGGTCGCGCGATCGAACTCTCGGCCACCGGCCGGGTCGGTGGCCGCGCCATCGACGGGCGTTGGAATCTGTCCTTGCCGGATCTTGGCGCGGTGTCCGCGGTGATTGCCGGAAGCCTAAAGGGATCGGGATCGCTGCAGGGCCCGTTGGCGGCTTTGTCGGCCGATGCCAAATTGAGCTCGACGCTATCGGTGCGCGGATCCCAGAGCGGGGATTTGACGGCGGATGTAAGCGTACGTGGCCTGCCTTCCTCGCCCAGCGGCACGCTTTCCGCGAAGGGATCCTTGGATGGATCGCCGCTGAACGTCGATGTCTCCATGGCGCGCAGCGCGGAGCGGGTGTTTCGCGCCGTCATTCATGAAGCGAGCTGGAAGAGTGCGCACGCGGAGGGAGACTTGACGTGGGCCGCCGACAAGGCGCAAGTGCACAGCCAGTTGGCCGTCACGGTGGCACAGCTGCAGGATTTGCAGCGTCTCGTCGGCATGGAAATGGCGGGCAGCCTTACGGCGAACCTCGCCCTCAGCCCCGATGGAGAGCGAACACGCGCGCATCTGCAGCTCGATGCGCACGATCTAGCGCTCGCCGGCCTGGTCGGCGGCGTACACCTGTCGGGCGAAGGGTTCACGGACTCCTTTAGTTTCAAAGCCGGCGTGGACATACCGAAACTCAATGGCGTCGCGGCGACCTTCGGTGCGAGCGGCAATTTCAATCTGGACGCGCAGGAGATCTCTCTTGCGAGCGCGCTGGGATCCTACGGCGGACAGGAGTTTCGCTTGTTGGAGCCGGCGCGAATCCATTTTGCCGATGGCATCGCGGTTGATCTGCTCAAACTAGGTGCCCAGAAAGCAGAGCTCGACGCGCAGGGGCAGATTTTCCCAACTTTGGCACTGCGGGTCTCGCTGCGCCAGGTGCAGCCTGCGCTGATCAACGTCTTCATCCCCAATCTGCTGGCGGCCGGTGCCATCGATGCGCATGCCGATCTGCATGGCAGCGTGAAGGCACCGTTGGGCGAAATCACGCTGAATGCCTTGGGCGTTCAATCCGCCGATGACGCTGCGCTCGGATTGCCTCCCGCGAACATCCACGTCACAGCCGGGCTGCGCGGGCATACCGCGGACATCGATGCCAAGCTCGACGCAGGTTCCGCATCGCAGCTCAGCGTCCAGGGTCGGGCGCCCCTCGCCCCCGATGGCGAGGTCGACCTGAAAATCAACGGCAAGACCGACATGGGATTGATGAACGCCTTCCTGGAAGCGCGCGGCCAACATGCCTCCGGGCAACTCGACATTGACGCGACGGTCACCGGCACGGTCGCGGCGCCCGAAATCACGGGTATGCTGGAACTCAAAAACGGCAAGATCAACGACTATGGGCGCGGTGTCAGCCTGACCGATATCGCCGCGCAAATCGTCGGCAACCAAGGCACGCTGCAGATCAAGACGTTCACGGCGTCGGCGGCGCCGGGCACCGTGTCGATGAGCGGCAGCGTGGGAGTGCTGCAAAAGGGCATTCCGGTGGATCTTAAGATCACCGCGCAAAATGCCCAACCACTGGTCAGCAAGCTCATTACCTCTAATCTCAACGCCGACCTGACGATCAAGGGCACGGCGCGCGAGCGGCTCGACGTAGCGGGATCCATGCACCTCAATCGGACCCTGATTGGAATCCCAAACGGTTTACCGCTCAACGTCGCCGTGTTGGACGTACGGCGCCGAGGCAAGAAGAAAGCGGTTGTGCGTGACAAGCCGCTCATCATCGGACTGGATGTGTCGGTGCAGGCGCCGGATGAGATTCTGGTACAAGGGCGCGGGTTGGATGCCAGGATGCGCGGCGATTTGCAGATCAGGGGCACGACGGAATCGCCGTTGGTGAGCGGCGGATTCGATCTCGAGCGCGGCAGTTTCGCGCTGGCCAGCGGCAGATTGAATTTCACCGAGGGGCGCGTGAGCTTCAACGGCGCGGGGTTGCAAAACAAAATCGACCCAACCTTGGATTTCACCGCGCAGGCCACCGTCGGTGACACCCAGACGCAGTTGCGCATTACCGGTCTCGCCGATGCCCCGGTGTTCGAGTTCAGCAGCATCCCGGCGGGCAAGCCGCAGGATGAAATCATGGCGCTGCTGTTATTCGGCGCGCCCACCCAGCAGTTGACGCCGTTGCAGCTCGCGCAGGTCGGCGCGGCACTGGCATCGATGAGCGGCGTCGGCGGCAATGGGAGCCTCAATCCCTTGGTCAAGATCCAAAAGAGCTTAGGATTGGACCGGTTGAGCATCGGTGCCGGCACCACGAATACCGTGACCGGTCAGGACTCCGGCGCCAGCATCGAGGCAGGCCGTTATGTCTCCAAGCGGGTTTATATCGAAGCCAAGCAAAGCACTGCCGGTACCAGCCAACTCGGCGCGGATGTGGACCTGACCAAGCGCTTGAAGCTGCAGACCAGACTGGGCAATGGCACCGCATCGGTTCAAGGCACGACCCCGGAGAACGATCCGGGCAGCAGCATTGGCCTGATCTATCGGTTCGAATATTAGGGCTCGTGATCTTGGCGGGGGCGCTACAATAAAGCCTTCGCATCCTTTGGGAGTTTCAACAGAATGGATTTGAGAATCCGCGGATTGACTTGCGCTGCATTATTGAGCATCGCATTCGGCGCTTCGCTTTCAATGGCTGCCGAGAAAACACCGAACGACGCTCCGCCCGCCAAAATCGCCGTGGTGCCGGAGCCAACCGAGTCGCCGCGCTATTTGCAGGATGAGCAGCAGCTGACCTCAGGCTCCGTCACGGTCGCCGGGAGAGCGATCGGCTATCAGGCGGAAGCCGGCCTGTTGGTGGTGCACGTCAAAGATCCTTTGGATGATGATCCGCCTCTGCCGAAGGACGACCGGACGGGACCGCCGCCGCCGCAGCCGGCGGAAGTGGCAATGTCCTATGTCGCGTACTTTCGAGGCGACAAGGAAGATGGGCACCGGCCGATCACCTTCATATATAACGGCGGCCCGGGCTCGTCGACAGTTTGGTTGCATATGGGTGCCTTCGGTCCGAAGCGAGTGGTAACCGCGGATGACACGCACAGTCCGGCGGCGCCATATCGTGTCATCGACAATGAGTACACATTGCTCGATGCCAGCGACCTGGTCTTCATCGACGCACCCGGCACAGGCTTCGGCCACTTGCGCGGCGCGGACAAGGAGAAGGCGTTTTTCGGTATCGATCAGGATGCCCACGCATTCGCGAATTTCATCGTCGGGTTCCTGTCGCGGCACAATCGGTGGAATTCACCAAAGTACCTGTTCGGCGAGAGCTACGGCACGACCCGTTCGGCGGCCCTGGCGTACATCCTCGAAAACGAAAAATCGATGGACTTGAATGGCGTGATCCTGCTGTCGCAGATACTGAATTTCGACAACAGCGTTGACGGGCCGCAATTCAACCCAGGCATGGATTTGCCCTATTCGCTGGCGTTACCCACCTATACGGCCTCGGCCTGGTATCACCACAAGCTGCCCAACCAACCGGCGGCGCTGGAACCGTTGTTGCGCGAAGTGGAAGCGTTTGCAATGGGAGACTATTTGCAGGCGCTCGCGGCCGGTTCCACCCTGAGCGCTGAACGCAAGACAGAGATTGCGGCAAAGCTCCACAACTACACCGGCCTTCCCGCCGACTATATTGAGCGCGCGAATTTGCGCGTGAACGGCGGCGAATTCGAGAAAACCTTGCTGGGCGCCGACATCACGGCGGGCCGCTTGGACACGCGATTCGCGGGCCCGACGATCGATCCGATGAGCAAGGAGGCCGAGTATGACCCGCAGTCGGCGGCCATTTCCTCCGCCTACGTATCTGCCTTCAACGACTACGTCAGGACGACGCTCAAATTCGGCCAGAAGAAAATCTACAAGGCGGAATATTTCGAGGTCGGCAAGAATTGGGATTTCCTGCACCAGCCTCCGGGCGCCAACAGCAAAGTACCGGGGCCGGTGAATGTAATGCCGGATTTGGCCGTTGCCATGAAGCAAAACCCCAATCTCAAAGTGCAGCTAAATGGCGGCTACTATGACCTGGCGACGCCGTATTTCGCGGCCGAGTACGAGTTGCGCCAGCTGCCGATTCAAAGCACGCTGCAAAGCAATATCGAGATGCATTTTTACACTTCCGGCCATATGGTGTACGCGCATGAGCCGGATTTGAAGGCGCTGCATGCCAATGTCGCCTCCTTTATCGAACGGACCCGGAACGGCTCCGGCAAGTAGGCGTCCTCTGATAGAAATTTTTGGAGTGATTATGTAATAAATGCAGTGTGCAACGGCCGGAAGACGGGGTTTTTCGGCTGATTTCGCGCTGGTACGCAAATTGCTTGACCCGTTTATGCACGGCAGGAGTGTTTACAATGAATAACCAAATGCACACTGAATCCGCACTGAGCTCCGGATCGGCCACGAGCAAACAGGTTTCCGGGGCCGCTGAATCGCAGCGCACCGCCAGTTACCGTGGCAGCGAGCAAGCCGTTGAGCTATTGCAGCGGTTGTTTCGGCGCTATCCCGGCGTTCTTACGCTAAAGCTGTGGAACGGTACGAGCATTCGTGCCGGCACCGATGCTGCGTCCAGCACCGCTGCGGCCTCCGGCCCGGACTCACCCTTCACCCTCGTGTTCCGCAGCCCGGAGGCCGTTTGGTCCGCGGTGCTGCGGAATGATCCGTTGGCGTTGGCCGATGCGTACTTTCGCGGGGAGCTGGATATCGAGGGGGATTTTTTTGCCGCGCTCAGCATCAAGGATCACTTGGACGCGCTGCAGATGCCGCGTGCCGAGAAACTGTTGGCGGCTTTCACGGCCCTTCGCCTGCGGATCATGAATGCGGCCGCCCACCATTCCGAGCGGCTGTTTGCTCCCTCCGACGCACCGCGAATCAAGGCGCATTCGAAGGCCGAGAATCGCGATGCCATTCATTTCCATTACGACGTCTCGAACGAGTTCTATGCGCTCTGGCTGGATCAGGCCATGGTGTACTCGTGTGCGTATTTCGAGACCCCGGAAGTGGATCTGGACACTGCGCAGCAGGCCAAGCTCGATCACATCTGCCGCAAGTTGTCGTTGCGGCCGGGGGAGAGTTTTCTCGACATCGGCTGCGGGTGGGGCGCTCTGGTCATCCACGCCGCGCGGCACTACGGCGTGCAGGCGCGGGGCGTAACTTTAAGTCCGCAGCAGCTGAAAGTGGCGCGCGAACGAATCGAACTGGCGGGGCTGAGCCGTAGCGTCAGCGTCGAATTGATGGACTATCGCGATTTGCCGGCGCAGCCGCTCTACGACAAGGTCGCGAGCGTGGGGATGTTCGAGCATGTCGGTCTGAAGAATCTTCCGGTCTACTTCGCTACCGTGCATCGTCTGCTCAAGCCGCGCGGCCTGTTTCTTAATCACGGAATTACCCATGATTCGGAAGGTTGGGAACGAAACGTGTCCACGGAATTCATCAACCGCTATGTGTTTCCGGACGGACAGCTCGATACCATCGGCAATGTGCAGCGGGTGATGGAGCGCTCGAAGTTCGAAATCGCGGACGTCGAGGGCTTGCGCCCGCACTATGCCATGACGCTGCGCCATTGGGTCGCACGCCTCGAGCGCAATCGAGCCCGCGCCCTGCAGTACGTCAACGAAGCGACTTATCGGGTGTGGCGGCTCTACATGGCGGCATCCGCGCTGCAGTTCGAGTCCGGGGAGATCGGCATCTACCAGGTGTTGGCGAGCAAGCGGGCGGTCGGGGTTCCTGACTTGCCGTTGACGCGGCGGCATCTATACCACTAGTACGGTCTACCGATCTTCTTGATTCTTCTTGATGGCATGCATCAGGGCGTGGGTATCGGCCGGCTTGGTCATTTCACTCACATCGTGGTCCGGATGTGCGCTCGGGACACTCAACTCACCCCGCCGCTCATCGAGGATCTGCAGAAGCTTGGTGACCTTTTGCTCGGTCAACAGGTTGATCTGCAGATCGAGATGCGCGCGATGCTCCGCGACCTGCGCCATGCGGTTTTGCCGAATGAGCACCGCAACCGTCAGGAGCAGGGCATTGGAGCTGACCAGCCCCTGCAGCCAAAAGAAGGGCGGGGTATCCACGTGGCGCCACCCGTGATGCATGCCCCAAATGTTCACTGCGATCCAAGCCGCGATGAATACAAGCGCGAATGCAAAGAATGCGGGACTGCCGATAAAGCGGCTGACGCGCTCGATGGCGAGCTGCAAGCCCGAGATCTGCGCCTCTTCGCGGTCCTCGAAGCGGGAAAGCAGTTCGATATTCTCCTTCGCGGACGACGGCAGATTCGCAGAGACAGCACCGGCAGGTTCGTTACTGGCCATGGGCTAACGATACCCGCAAGCGCGCCTCAAGTTCGCCGCTCATCGAGTCGCAATATCGACAAATTTCTGTAGGCAAGCGCTGACACGAAGCGCAATCTCTGCAGGCTAGACGCCATGGGCGCGATGATCCAAATTGGCGGCTGTTACGCACTAGCGTCACAATTCAAGAGCATAAAAGAAGGAATTTCCCATGCGTACCCAAAGAGCCGTCGCCGCTGCTGCAGTCATTCTGTGCGCCGTGTCATCGCTCTCTCGAGCCGGCACTGATTGGCCCAGTTATAACCGCACGCTGACTTCCGACCGGTATGCGACGCTGGAGAAGATCGATAACAAGAACGTGACGGGCCTCAAAGTGCTCTGCAGTTTTGATACCGGGGAGCAGGTTTCCTTTCAGACCGGTCTGGTACAGGTCGATGGCGCCTTGTTTGCGACCACGGAGCACGACACATTTTCCATCGATCCGAATAACTGCAAGTTGAATTGGCGCGCGCACGAAGATATTCCTTCCGGAGACCTGAAGGTCAATCGCGGCGTTGCGTGGCTTGATCATCGCGTGTTTCGTGGAACCGCCGACGGCAAAGTAATCGCTTACGACGCCAAGAACGGCAAGCGTCTCTGGGCGACGGCCATTGCGGACGCAACCAAGGGCGAGTCGGTGCCGGCGGCGCCGATTGCCTGGAACGGCCTGGTATTCGTCGGCAACGCGGGGGGCGACAACAAGGGCGTGAAAGGGAGAATGTACGCACTCGACGACAAGGATGGTCACATCGTGTGGGAGTTCTATCTCGTACCGAAAGGAGCGGGGGATACGGCACGAGGACCGGCGGCGCCGGATCCCAAGTCGGTCTACGCCGCGAGTTGGAAGGAAGCGAAGGGGTTCCCCGTCACCGGCGGGGCCACGTGGACTTCGTATTCGCTCGATCCGGTAACGGGTCTCCTGTTCATACCCGCGGGCAACCCCGCGCCCGACTTCAACAAGGAAACCCGCCAGGGTGAAAACCTGTTTGCGAGCTCCATTGTCATTCTGGATGCCAAAACGGGCGCCTATCAACGGCATTTTCAACTGGTCAAGCGCGACTTCCATGATTGGGATGTGTCCTCGCCTCCGGCATTGTTCTTAAGCAACAAGGGACACCGCATGTTGGCCGAGGCGCCGAAAGATGGGCACCTGTACTTGATCGATCTCAATACCGGCAAACTCGTTTATCGCAAGCCGGTCACAACCGTCGCGAACGCCGACGCACCGATGAGCGCGCAAGGAACGCGCTTTTGTCCCGGCTCGCAGGGCGGGGCTGAGTGGAACGGGGCGGCATTCGATCCGGCGGACAATCTCATTTTTACCGGCGAAGTGGATTGGTGCACGACCGTGCAGGCGAGCCCCGTGAATGCCTTGGGCAGCGCGCCCGCGGGCAAGCCCTGGAGCGGTGCGACGCAGGGATTCGGCAAGCAGGATGACCCAAAAATGTGGTCGGGCTGGATGACGGCCAGCAACGCGGATACCGGCGAGCGCAAATGGCAGTTTCATGCGCCGTATCCGTTGCTGGGAGGCGTCACGCCGACGACGGGACGCCTGGTCCTGTTCGGCGACATGGGCGGAAACTTCTATGCGCTGGACGCCGGGGGCGGCAAGAAGTTGTGGTCAAAAGATCTGGGCGGTGCGATCGGTGGCGGAGTGATTACCTATGATACCGGCGTCGGGCAAAAGATCGCGGTCGCGGTCGGGATGACTTCGCCGATTTGGCCCACTCCGAAAGGCACCGGCAAGATCGTCATCCTGGGGCTCTGAACGCATCCTAAGTCGCTGGTGGTGGCGCGGCGCAGGTCAAGCGCAACGACGTCATTTGTTCGCCCCACCACAGGCCGATCATTCGAGAGAATTCGGCGCCGTGCAATCCGTGACGTGCCGGATGATCGGCAGGCAGCGCTGAAAAGCCGCTATGGGTCACCGTGACCAGCGTGCCGGAGGCGGTGGCTTCAAACTGAATTTCGACTTCAGTTTGCTCGTGCGGCGCGAAGTTGGCGTTGCGCCAGGTGAACTTGAGCTGCCGGGGCGGTTCCCAGACGCGAACGCGGCCGACCTCGATGACGTGCTGTGTTCCCTGCGCCTCGAATGACTCGAATAGCCGGCCGCCAACCTTCGGTTCGATGCACAGAAGGCTGCTGCGGGCAGCCGAATGCCGGAATTTCATGCCACGGCGCCACCACTGGTCGATATCGGCGGTGAAAGCCTCGAAGGCGCGCGACGGCGGGACCGCGACCGCGACGCTCACGCGTGCGCGATCGCCGCTCATGGCTTCAATTTGCCGGCACGGCGCGGATTTTCCGCGAACGCCTTGAAGGCGTGAAGCTGGCGCCGCCACAAGTCTTCCACCTGCGCCATCCAATGCCGGACAGGCTGAAGGGCGGCGGGGGGTACGCTGTAGATCCGTACCCGAGCATCATTTTCAATTCCCTGCTCCGAAACCAGGCCCGCTTTGCGCAATACACGCAAATGCCGGCTCAAGGCTTGCGGACTCATGTCGACGCATTCCGCTAATTCGCCGGCGCGCCGGGGCTTCTGCAGCAACAGCCGAATCATCTCGCGCCGCGAGGCGTCGGAGAGCGCACCGAACGCGGCGTTGAGTTGGAAATCGTCGGAGCGTGCGTCCATCGCAGCCGGCTACTTCGCGGGAGGATTGCGCAGGCGCTGCGTAACCCACCACAGATGGCCTTCCGGATCGAGCGCGCCGTAGCTGCGGTCCGACCAGTAGTCCGAGCCGTAGTCGTGGGTGGCGGGCTCTTCGAGGATATGCGCGCCGTGAGCGCGCGCCTGCGCGCAGTGTGCATCGGCATCGTCGACGAAGAACATGATGCTCTGCGTGGTCGCCCCATTCAACGTCTTGGGGCTGCGCATGGCGCGCTTCCAGAGGCGCGGCGTATCCGGCGTCTCCTGGGCGACCATGATCAACCCTCCGCCATACGTCAGTTCGCTGTGCTCGATCTGGCCCTTGTCGCCCTCGATCTTGATTCGAACTTCGAAACCGAATGCATCGCACAGCCACTTGATGGCGGCAGCCGCGTCTTTGTAAACCACCGCGCTCGACATGCGCGGCCAATCGCTTGGGGTGGGTTGCATCGTGGCTCCATGATTAAATATTAACGAGTACGATGAAATTTAACACATACGTTAAATAGTTACAAGGTGCGTCGCGCAGCGCGTTGCGCAGCTCTGGAGATCGCGGGCGCCATGCGCGCAGCAGCCGCGGGTGTTAGTATTTTTTCGGGTAAACTCTCAAGTTGAAGTGCCGATGCAGTCTTTTCCGCTGGCCTTGATCCTCACCAGTATCCCCTTCATGACTTCCATGGGGATCACTCCGGGTCCGAACAACATCCTGGTGGCAAGCTCGGGCGTCAATTTTGGCTTTCGTGCAACGATTCCGCACATTCTCGGCATTACCATCGGTTATCCCTTGATGCTGTTCATCGTCGGCATCGGGCTGGCCCGTATTTTCATCGCGGTGCCGCTCATCCATGTGATCCTCAAGTACCTCAGCATCGTGTACTTGCTCTATCTGGCCTACCGCATCACGAGAGCATCGGCGATCGCCGAAGCGCGCCGCGAACCGAAGCCCTTGACCTTTCTCCAGGCAGCCGCTTTCCAATGGGTGAATGGCAAAGCGTGGGTCATCGCGCTCGGCGCCGTTACCACCTATACAGTGGTCGATCAGAGCCTGCCGCTGCAAATCGTTGCATTGACCGCGATATCCGTGGTCATCACCTTGGGCAGCGTGAGCTGCTGGACATTATTCGGCGCATTCATGCGCCAGTTTCTGCATACCGAGAAGCGGCGGCGCTTTTTCAACTACAGCATGGCGGCCCTGCTGGTCGGATCGATCGTGCCGGTTCTGTGGGAGTAACCGCGGTTTTCAATTCTTGAGGCGATACCCGGTCTTGAATATCCAAGCGACCAGCGCCAGGCAGATCGCAAAAAATCCCACCGTCACAGCGAAGCTGATGCCGACCTTGACATCGGCTGCGCCATAAAAGCTCCAGCGAAAGCCGCTGACCAGGTACACGATGGGATTGAATAGACTGAACGTGCGCCACGCCGGCGGCAGCACGTCGATGGAATAGAAGGCACCTCCCAAGAAAGTCAACGGTGTGATGATCAGCATCGGGATGAATTGCAGCTGCTCGAATCCCTTGGCCCAGATGCCGATGATGAATCCAAACAGGCTGAACGTGGCTGCCGTCATCAGCAGGAACGCGATCATCCACCCCGGATGGAGGATCTTGACCGGTACGAACAGCGATGCGGTCGCCAGAATGATCACCCCGAGCACAACGGACTTGGATGCCGCGGCGCCGACATAAGCGATGACGATTTCGACGTAGGAAACCGGCGCCGAAAGCAGCTCGTATATCGTACCGGTGAACTTCGGAAAATAAATGCCGAAGGAGGCGTTCGACAGGCTTTCGGTGAACAGGGCCAGCATGATGAGTCCGGGCACGATAAATGCGCCGTAACTCACCCCGCCGGTCGTCGTCAGCCGCGATCCGATCGCAGCGCCGAAGACCACGAAGTAAAGAGATGTGGTGATGACCGGCGTGACGAGGCTCTGCAGCAGCGTACGCAGGGCGCGGGCAATTTCGAATTTATAGATCGCCCAAACGCCGTGACGGTTGAAAACGGGAGGCGCGGCGGTTGTACGCTTGAAGGCGGGGGGTGCGGCGGTTGTACTCATGCGCGTTCGCTCACCAGCTTGACGAAGATATCTTCAAGGGAACTTTGATGCGTCTGCAGGTCCTTGATGACGATCGACAGCTCGCTCAAACGCTTGAGCAGCATGGAGATATCGACGCCGTCGGCGCTATCGGCGGTGTACACCAAATCCTTGCCCTCGGCCTTCAGTTCCAGATCCCAGGATCGCAGTTCGCCGGGAATGTGCGGCAGCGGCGTCGCAAGATGCAGCGTCAGCTGTTTCTTGCCGAGCTTTTTCATCAATTCTTTTTTGTCCTCGACCAGCATCAGCGTGCCCTTGTTGATCACGCCGACCCGGTCCGCCATTTCCTCGGCCTCTTCAATGTAATGGGTCGTCAAAATGATGGTGACGCCCCGTTCCCGCAGCCCCCGCACCAGGGCCCACATATCGCGGCGCAGTTCCACATCGACGCCGGCGGTCGGTTCGTCCAGGAACAGGATTTGCGGTTCGTGCGACAGCGCCTTGGCGATCATGACGCGGCGCTTCATGCCGCCGGAGAGGGTCATGATCTTGCTGTTGCGCTTGTCGAGCAGGGACAGATCCCGCAACAGGCTTTCGATGAAGCTGGGATTCGGCGCTCTGCCGAATAGGCCGCGGCTGAAGGAAACCGTCGCCCACACCGATTCAAAGGCATCGGTGCTGAGTTCTTGCGGCACCAGTCCGATCATGGAGCGCGCCGCGCGATAGTCGCGCACGATATCGTGGCCGTCCGCGGTCACGGTGCCCGCGCTTGCGGTGACGATGCCGCAAACGATGTTGATCAGCGTGGTCTTACCCGCACCGTTTGGACCCAGCAGCGCGAATATTTCACCGCGCTCAATGTCCAGATCGACCAGCTTCAGGGCTTGGAAGCCGGTGGCGTAGGATTTGGTGACGCCTTTGATCGAGATGATGGACGGCATCTATGCTGGGCCGATGCGCGCGACGAGAGCGCGGGTAAATTCCGCGGTCTTGGCCGTGCCGCCCAGGTCCCCGGTGCGCACGTTGTCGACGTTCAGGGTCTGGTCGATGGCCGTTCGCAATCGAGTCGCCATCTGCGGCAAACGACAGTGCTCGAGCATCATTGCGGCCGCGAGCAGCAGCGCAATCGGATTGGCGATGCCCTTGCCGGCAATGTCCGGCGCGGAACCGTGTACCGCTTCGAAGATCGCGGCATCGGCGCCGATATTGCCGCCCGGAGTCATTCCCAAGCCTCCAACCAAACCGGCCACCAGATCCGACAAGATGTCGCCGAACAGATTCGTGGTCACCAGCACATCGAATTGCCACGGGTTCAACACGAGTTTCATGGCGCAAGCATCGATGATGATGGTTTCCAGGATGAATTTACCCTTGTACTTGCGCTCGTAGAGCTCGAGCCCGGTCTCGAGAAAAATTCCGGTCAGGGCCTTCATGATGTTCGCCTTGTGGACGATCGCAACTTTCTTCCGGCCCGTCGCAAGGGCGTGCTCGAATGCAAATTGCAGCAGGCGACGGCTGCCCTGGCGCGTGTTGACACCCGTGGCCATCGCCACCGCATGCGGATCGTCATCGATCGGGATGTAGAGTTCGTGCCCGATATACAAGCCTTCGAGATTCTCGCGCACCACCACCAGATCGATCTGGTCGAATCGGCCGCCCGGAATCAGCGAGCGCGCCGGCCGCAAATTCGCATACAGCTTGAACTCTTCCCGCAGACGCACATTGGATGATCGATAGCCGCCGCCCGAGGGCGTCTCGAGCGGACCCTTGAGGGCGAGCCGCGTGCGCCTGATACTGTCCAAGGTCTTGGGCGGCAGGGGGTCTCCCGCCGTCTTGACGCCCTCCATGCCCGCAATTTGTCTGTCCCACTCAAATGGCGCACCGAGCGCGGTCAACACGGCGAGGACCGCGTCCATGATTTCGGGGCCGATCCCGTCTCCGGGGATCAGCGTGGCAGGAATCGTTTGCGGCATCGAAACGCTCTTAAGAAAGGCGGGGCGGATAGGATACTCGAACTCTCCGGTCTAGACTGCCTTGAAGGAATGAGGGGAATTGCCATTCATACCGATGAAATTATTTCCGCTACACGGCGCTGGGTGGAAAAATCAGTGATCGGCCTCAACCTGTGTCCGTTTGCGGAAAATCCCTACCGCGGCAACCGCGTGCGCTTTCACGTCAGCGAGCAACGCAGCGCCGCCGGATTGCTGCAGGAACTGCGGCTGGAACTGACGACGCTCACGTCAGTGGATCCGAAGGAGTGTGAAACCACGCTGCTCATCCATCCTTGGGTGCTGGCGGATTTCGTGGAGTACAACGACTTTCTCGAGGTCTGCGATGCCGCTGTTGCCGAGTTGGGCCTGGAGGGGGAGTTGCAGGTCGCAAGCTTTCACCCCCAATATCAGTTCGCGGGGTCCAACCCCGGGGACATCGAGAATTACACGAATCGCTCTCCCTTTCCGATGCTGCACATTCTGCGGGAGGCCAGTGTGGAGCGCGCCGTCGCGGCGGTGGGCGACACCGAGGAGATCTATCGGCGCAACATCCGCACGCTGCGTGCCTTGGGGCATGCCGGGTGGCAGCGCTTATGGCGCGAGTAGCGCCTTGTGCATGGGTATGAATTGGATGCTCTCTCCCGACCCGACGTCGAAATGCACCATGGGGCTCGCGACGTAGCCGCGGGCGGCATAGAGTTTGGCCCCCGGCAGCGTCGCCATGAGTTCCACGCCGGCATATCCGAAGGCGCGTGCTTGATTTTCGCAATGATCGAGCAGCAGCGATCCCAGGCCGCGGCGAGCGTGGCCCGGATCGACAAAGAAGGCGCGGATTTTTGCCGGCTTAAGCTTAGGATCGAGGATCGATGAATCGCGGCCGACGCGGGCGTCCCCGCCGAACAGGGTTGAGCGAAAGCTCCATCCGCCGCACGCGACGATCCGACCCAAGTCTTCGACGACGAAATAAGTCTCATCAGCGAGCAGCTGACTGTCGACGCCGAAGGCGCCCTGCAATGCGCCCTCGATCTGCTCCGCACGGTACTCCTCGGTGCTCAAACCGCGCGCAGATCTGGCGATCAGCTCCTTGAGGGCGGGTATATCGGCGAGCGTGGCCTTGCGTAACGTGGGCATGGCTCAAAAGTGTAGCGGTTCGCGGACTCGTGTTAATCTGCGAATGACAAGATTCAGGGAGAATCGAAGTGTACACAAGACCGACCGAGCCGCGCAGTATTGGTGGGGTGCTTGACGATGGGTTGCGACTGTGGCGCGATAGCCTGCCCAAAACCTGGCCGCTGGCCCTCCTTGCGCAACTCGTGGTCGCCGTACCCCTGCTCGTGCTGGCTTCCAAGTTCCCGGGTTTGATGTCGACCACGCCGACGCGCCCATTCTCGCCGGCCAGCGCGGCCGACACCCAAGCGATCCTGGCCTTGTTCAAATCACCGGCGACTTGGCTGGCCTACCTGGTCATGTTGATTCTTTCAGTCGTGTGTTACACCGCGATCGTGCTTCGGGTCGCCGGCGTCGCCGCGAATTCAGGCCTGTCGTTGGGCGGCTCCCTGGCATCCGCGCTGCGTCTGCTGCCGCGATTGTTGCTGCAGCTTTTGTTGTTCTTCATCGCAATATTCCTTGCGGGAATCGCCATGGCGCTGCTGGCGGGCATCGGCGCGGCGCTTGCCGGTGGTGCCAAGGCCGTCATGGCAATCATTCCCGTCATTATCCTTTTGGTGATCCTGTTTGTATTCGGGCGCGTGTTCTTCGCCTCCATGGTGCTGATGCTTGACGATGCCGGGGCGGCGGAATCCATCGGCATCAGCTGGCGTCTTACCCGCGGATATTGGTGGCGGTGCGCCGGACTATTGCTGGTCCTGTTCATCATCGGCTTGGTCTTCACGCTCGTTGTCGGCTTCGTGTCGGCCGCAATCGGCGCTGCATTGGGCAAAGGTTTGTTGGCCACCGGCGTAAGCCAGCTCGTGTCGATCATAGCCAGCGCGGCGCTGGGCTCGCTCTATCCTGCCGTTCTCACGGCGATTTTGTACGATCTTAAGTTGCGCAAGCAGGGTGGCGACCTGCTGGGTCGGGTGGACGCTTTAGCGCGGCAGTGAATCGGAAGTTCGGACGCCTGCGATTGCGGCTTGTTCTTGGACTCGGCAGTCTGATTGCCACGACATGTTTCGCGGGCGTGCCGCTCGACACGATACGCGACTGCGCCACGACCACCTCACCGACGTTGGCCGGCCTGAAAGACCTCGGTACGGTCTGTCCCGAGCTGCAGGCAGCGCTCGGTACGCTCGGCCTCGACAAGATCTTGTACGAGGGCTGGCGGGACAAGCTGAACGTACACGCACTGCGGGACGTGGTCGATTTGTCGGAGCGCTATTCGAGTCCGCGATGGCACGGCGCGCCCGATATCTCCGCGGTGCCGGGAATTCTGCAGGCCCTGAAGGACGAACAGGCCCCGCAGGCGGTGTCATGGTGGCATTCATTCACCAACTGGATCAAACAATGGCTTGAACACAGCGACTCGGCGATCGCGAAATGGATCAGGCATTTCTTTGAAAATGTATTGGGCACCACCAATGTGTCGCCCGCCTTTCTGCAGGCGTTTGTCTATATCGTAACAATCCTCACCGGACTCGCCGCCGTCTTCGTGATCGTGCGCGAGCTCAAGGCGGCCGGCATAAGCGGCCGTTTCAGACGGATTCGATCCGCGCTGAATTCAGCTGAGAATTCCCCGAGCCGGCCGACGGATGAGGACGCGTCCGCTGATGTAAATACGCCGGCAGGCTTGCTGCGCGCGCTGGTGAAGCGTCTGCTGCAGACGGGACGCCTCAAGGCTGAGCGCAGTCTGACGCATCGCGAGCTGATCGCGAAAACATCCTTCGACAGCGACGGTCAGAAGATCGTCTTCGCCACTGTGGCACGCACCGCGGAGACCCTGCTATATGGGGCTGCGCCCGCGGCCCCCGGGTACGTTGAAACCGTGACGCGGCAGGGCCGGGAACTCTTGCTGCAACTCTCCGAGACCGCAAGCGCACCGTGAAAGAGCGGCTCGTCACCTTAGGCTTGGCCATCGCCGCGCTGTTTCTTTGCTACGCACTGTTCCTGCCCAAACCAGTCGCGGAGAATCTGGTGACGACGCGGCCGCTCAGCACCGACTCGGGTGATTCAGGGTATCAGGCCGCCTGGCGCTGGTTGAAAGCGGTACATATCCCGGCGATCTCGCTGCGCGATAGATTTGATCACCTGTCGATGGACAAGGCGCAACGCCGGACCGGCAATGTGTTGTTCACGACCTTGCCGCACAAATTGCCGGTTCGGCCGGAGGAAGCCGCCCGGCTTGATGCGTGGATCGAGCGCGGCAACTCCGTGGTGATCGCGGCCGCGTTGGACGACACGCCTGCGTGGGCGCTCGAAGGCGATGGGCGCCTCGTACGGGATGTTGGCCGTTTGGCGCGATTGAAACTCGAGACCGCCGAGGCGCGGGAGGCGGCCAAAAAGGATGCATCGACGGACAAGGATGCATCGGCGGCCAAGGATGCATCGGCGGCGCAGAAACTCAAATCCGCGTTCGAGACATTGGCGGAATCCCGCGAGCTTGCGATTGAGCCGCGCGGCGCGCATCCCTTGATGCAGGGCGTGCATTCGCTGAAGTTGAGTTCCGATTTGCCGGCATCGCGCTGGCTTGCGACGCCCATGGACACTTCCGGTGTCCTGCAAGTGGCACAAGTTGCCGACGGCGGCAATGCCGTCATTTGGATCAGACGCCAGGGTAACGGTCAGGTCATTGTGCTCGGTGTCGCCGGGCTTTTCAGTAATCGCGATCTTGGGTCTGCCGACAATGCCAAGCTATTGGCGAATATCGTTGGATGGTTGCTCGAGCCGGGCGGTGCCGTAATTTTTGACGACGCCCATCAGGGAGCCGTCGATTACTACGACGCCAGGGCGTTCTTTAAAGACCCGCGTTTGCATCGCACACTCTGGTGGTTGGTGTTGTTGTGGTTCGTGTTCGTTCTCGGCATCCAACGATTCCGAGGCCATCTCCCCGGCAGACAAGCCGCGGACGTCACGGCCTTTGTCGGCAGCAGCGGTGACTTTTTCGCCTCGGCCCTGACGCCGCCAACCGCCGGTGCGCGATTGCTGGCGAATTTTTTCAATTCCATTCACCGCCGTCTCGGAACGCGCGAGGACGGCAGTCCTGTGTGGGATTGGCTGTCGTCGCAGGCGGCAGTCAGCCGCGACGATGTCAGGGAATTGCAGGAACTGCGGACCCGGATCCAATCGGGCCGGCGCTTCAATCTGCCGCGGCTGCAAAGCCTTCTGTCTCAGTTGCAAGGAAAAATCGTATGAGCACGGCCCTGGAAGAATTGGAACTGCGTCTGCAGGAAGCGTTGGGCATGTCGGTGATCGGTTTGAAGTCGACTGTTCGCGCGCTGACGATTGCGGTCATCGCCCGCGGTCACGTCCTGTTGCAGGGTCCCCCCGGCCTTGGCAAGACGCTGCTGTCCAAGGCGCTGGCGGCCGGGTTGGGCGGTGTATTTCGCCGCGTGCAGGGGACCGCGGATCTCATGCCGTCCGACATTATCGGAGTCCATGTGTTCGACACGGCAAAACGCGAGTTCGAGTTTCGCCCGGGACCCTTGTTCGCGGACGTATTGCTGGTCGATGAGATCAATCGCGCGAGTCCGAAAACGCAGTCCGCGCTTCTGGAGGCGATGGAGGAGCGGCAGGTTACGGTGGAGCGCAAAACGTATCCGCTGCCGGCCAATTTCCTGGTCATCGCGACGCAGAATCCCGGCGACTTCGAAGGGACTTATCCCTTGCCCGAGTCGCAATTGGATCGGTTCATGTTGAGAATCGACATGACCTATCCGGCCCGCGAAGACGAACAGGCCATTCTGGCGAGGTATGCTGCGCTGAGCGGGCCCGAGAGAAAATCTCCCTTCGTCGTGTCCGCTTCGACGCTCGATGCGGCGCGGGCGAGCGTCGATCAAGTGCACGCGGCGCCGGAACTGCTGGCCTATGTCCTCGATTTGGCCCTCGCGTCGCGGCAGCATGCTCATTTGACACTGGGGCTGTCGACCCGCGGCGCATTGGCCGTGCTGCGCGCGGCAAGGATTGCGGCGGCCCTGCGCGGGTCGAGCTTCGTTGCGCCCGACGACGTCAAAGAGGTCCTGCCCGCGGTGATATCGCATCGGCTGGTGCTCGCGCCTGAAGCCATGCTCGAAGGTGTCACCACCCAGGCCATCGTGCAACGCTTGCTCGATCAGGTGACGGTGCCCCGATGAGCGGTGCAAGTCTGCGGCTCAACGCCTGCGTGTTGATTCTTGCGGCCGCAGCGCTTGCCATCATCGGAGATTGGGAGCCAACCCTGGCGGGTCTGTGGCGATTGCCCGCGGCGTTGCTGCTGCTGGGATTGGCCTATGAGTCCTGGATTGTTGCGCGAGCCCATTTGACGGTCGAACTGCAGGCGCCGGAACATCTCTATTTGGGGCGTGCGGCTGCAATTCGTTTCAATTGTGGGCACTCGTTGCAACGAACGCTGGCGATTGAAATTGCGCCGAGCGCGCCCGAATTTTTCGATATCGAAAGCTCGGTGGAATCCTTACAGATCAAAGCGGCGGAGCGCGCGGCGATCGAGCGGCGCGTCGTTCCCAAACGCCTGGGATCGTCCGAGTGGCCGCCGTTACGGGCGCGGAGCGCAGGGCCCCTCGGCCTCGCATGGTGGCCGAGACAAGTGGCCTGTCCCGCCGCCGTTCGCGTGCTGCCGGATCTATTCCGCAATGCCGGCGAGGTGAAAGGCGTCTCGGGCATCGGATCTCAGGCGAGCATCGATGCGGGCGCAGGCGCGGAGGTCTTGCGGCTGCGCGACTATCGCGCGGGCGATCCGCCGCGCGTGATCGACTGGAAAGCCACGGTGCGCGCCGACCGGCTCATCAGCCGGGAATTCACGCAGGACGACGGACTGCAAATCGTCATTGCGATCGACGCCGGCCGCTCCAGCGCGCTGCGGGCCGGTTCGCTCGATCGCTTCGGGCACTACGTGAATATTGCCGCTCGATTGGCGCAGTTCGCCGCGGAGCGCGAGGATCTCGTTGGCTTGGTCGTGTACGCCGACCGGCCCTTGGCGGCCCTGCCGCCCGCCCGCGGTCCGAACGCCGTTGCGCGCCTAAGGACAGTGCTCGCCGCGTCGCGCATCGAGCGAACGGAGTCCAATCCCCTGTATGCCGCCACACGGGTGAGGTCGCTCGTGCGTCACCGCAGCCTCATCGTGATGTTGACCGATATCGATGACGCGTCGGCCGAAAGCCAATTGGCGCACGCGGTGCGTTTTCTCTTGCCCAAGCACCTGCCATTTGTCGCGGGGTTGTCGAGTGCCGAAGCGGAATCGATGGCACGTGCCCCCGCGCGCACTTGGTTGGATCCCTATCGGTCCCTGGCTGCTCAGGAATATTGCATCGGATTGGAGCGCAAAGCGCGTGCGTTGAACGCGCTCGGCGCGCCCGCGCTGGTGGCAAAGCCAGAGCAGCTGGAGCACGCGGTGTTTGCCGCCTACGCTGATTTTAGGCGACGCCGGCGCGCCTAGACGCCTGGTCCGCGAAACAGCCGCCCGGTCAGAAGCGACCACATGATCAGCCAGTAGCCGGCGCCGATGGTGACGCGGCTGGCCATGGGAAATCGCGAATCGGGCGAGATGAAGCCTTCGATGAGACCGCAGCCGATCAGCAAGGCTGCGCACAACAACAGCAACGGCCCGATGCGGTGTGCGCAGGCTTGAAACGAGTCGCGCCGCGACAGGCCGGTCGGTCGGATGATGGACTCGCCCAGAGCGATTCCGCTGGCCCCGGCAATGCAGATCACCGACAGTTCCACCGGACCGTGCGCGATGATGAATTCGAACAAGGCGCGCGCCAATCCGTGCTGGTGCACGAAGGCAAATGCGGTGCCCAGCATCAGGCCGTTCATGGCAATCAAATACAGCGTGCCTAAACCTAGGAAAATGCCGGCGCAAAAGGCCAGCACGCTGACGGTGATGTTGTTTGCCAGGATGCCGATGGAAAGCATGGAAGAGGGCACGACATTGATGAGGCCCTCAGTCCACAGGTGACCCTCTTCGACGTGTTCGATCATGTCCTCGCCCGCGAACATGCCGATGAGCGACGGGAAGGTAACGATGAGCCACCAGCCCGCGAGCGCACTCACCCCCATGAGCAACGCCATGCTCAGGATGGGAACCCGCAATTCCCGCGTGACGTTGGGAATATCGAAGCTCAAGGCGGTGCGAATGGTTGACCAGCCGCCGTGGGGCCGGCGGCTGATCAATGTGTGAATTTGCCGATATAGCGACTCGAGTCCGGCGGTCGTGCGGCTGTTTGGTACCACCCGTCGCGCGGTGGCCAGGTCGCGCGCCAATCCGCGATAAGCCTCGAGGGCGCTCAACGCCTCATCCACGGTCGCCTGCCGCTGCGAGCGCAGCGCCGCCACATGGTTGACGCTTGCCCGCCAACTGCCGGCCCGCGCCACGATCCAGCGGCGAATGTCCTCGCCGTCAAACATGCGCGGCGTCGGCGCCGAGATGAGCCTGCAGCCTGTCCCGCAGTTTCGCGTCGCTCAATTGCGCGAGATTCGCCGCGTCTTCCCGTGGATCGAGGCGCGACAACAGCGAGCGGGCAATTTGCGCGCGATTCGCGGTTTCGAGCGACTCCCATCGCTCGAGGAGCTGGTCGAGCAACTCCAGGGCATCCAACGACAGCTTCGAGTTTGCGGCGAGGCGCTCGATGCGCAGCAACGACGCCTCGGCCGCGGCATTGTCCAAAACCAGCAGAGTGCCGGCCGCCATGTCGCCCAGGCGTATTCGTTGCCGGGTCAAGAAGCAGGTTGTCAGACCGACCAAGTAGGTCGCCGGCAGGCTGTCGATCAACCGAAATACATTTCGCAGCAGCAGCGCCGTTGTACTCGGTTGGCCGCCGTTGCGGTCAAGAATACGAACCCCGGCCATGCGCTTGCCCGGGGTCTGTCCCCGCGTCATGACTTCCACAATCGGATGGTATAAAAAATAAATGATTGCGGCCGGCAGCACGCTGAGCAGCCCATCGTGCGTACGCCAGGTGATTTCGACTTGCAGCGCGACAGCCGCGACGAGCAGCCAGGCTCCGCTAAGCAGCAGACGAATATGCCAGTCGATCACGAACGCATAGCTGCGGGTTCCGGGACCTGCGATGCCAAGCGTCAGGTCGACCCCGGTCACGCTCTGGACGGTTACCTGATCGTCGTTCGAGGACAAGTCACGCCTCCTTAAGGGGAGCGCTGCGAGATTGGATTGCGGGAGTCCCGGCCATAGTAATCAGGATAGTCGTTGCTCAATCCCTTGAACCGCCGATGGACCCACAGATATTGTTCCGGCACCAGGCGAACCTGCGCCTCGAGCAGGCGATTGTAGCGCTCAAGATCGTCAACCGGATCGGGGCCGGGGAAGTTCTCGAATGCAGGTCCAATCACCACCCGGTAGCCGGCGTTGCCGGGGAGCCGCTCGCCGAAGTATGTCATGACCGCCGCGCCCGAGATGCGCGCCAAGCGGGACGTTGCCGGGTTGCTGGCCGCCGGGATGCCGAAAAAATTGACCATCGCGGCACCCTTGTTGCGGTAGCTTTGATCCGGGGCAAACCACACGGCCTCGTTCTTCTTCAGCGCCCGCACCATGCTCCTGATGTCGTCCTTCGGGATCGGGTGGCCGTGGCGGCAGAAGCTTTCGAACATAATGTGCGACAGCAGCGCGTTTTTCATCGGGCGGTAGACGACATTGAGGGGTACCACCGTCCCCAAGATACGGGTCGAGATCTCGATGGTCGTGAAGTGGCCGCCGACCAGAATGGCGCCGCGGCCCTTGGCGAGCGCGGCCTCGAGATGGTGCAGTCCCTGTATCTCAGCGAGCTTATTGAGGCGGCTGTCGCTGCTCCACCAGGTATCTGCCGTCTCGCACAGGGCCATCCCCAGGCTCCTGCAATGCCGATGCAGAAGCTCTTCGCGCTGCGGCCCGGACAATTCGGGCAAACACAATGCGATATTGCGGCGCGCGATGCGCAGGTAGCTCAAGGGAAGATGCCGCAGCAACAACCCGATCGCGTTGCCCACGTGCGTTTGCGCCGGGTAGGGCAGCAGCTCGACGGCTCGCATGGCGCCCAAACCCACCCAGGTCATCCAGTATTTGGGCAGAAGGTAGGTCAGTGGCATCCAAGCGCTGTCATTACAATAGTGATCTCGGTCCACGCAACGGCCCAAGAGAATAGCCGCCCCGAGGTTCTGTTGCCAAGATTGCTGCGACGCAGCATCAGGTGTAACCTGGCCGAATATTCGTACTTATCAGCAAATTGCTGTAGTATTCGCGCCGGTTCGTGATTTCTACTTGGTCCGTTTTTGGTCACCGCGCCGCTCCGGCGTCACCTTGGCCACAACCCACAAAGCAGGTTTCTTCGATCCAGGTGGCTGGCATTCCGCTATAAGGTTCAGTACTCGAGGCACGCGTGACCGGCCGATAGTTTCTTTTGTAGTAGGTATTCTTCACATGACGAAAATGTATGTTGGCAATCTCCCGTTCTCAATGGACGAATCCGCAGTGCGCGCGCTGTTCGAAAAGCATGGCGCGGTACAGTCGGTAGCGCTGATCAATGATCGCGACACCGGTCGGCCCCGCGGCTTCGGCTTCGTTGAAATGGCCAGCGCAGATGCTGCGCGCGCTATGCAGGCCTTGAATGGCCACGACGTCGACGGGCGAGCGCTGAAGGTGAACGAGGCTCAGGAGCGCACCGGCGGCGGTGGCGGCGGTGGTGGTGGTGGATCTCGCGGTCCGAAGCGCTGGTAACAGCGGCTTAAGATTTGAGCGATAACGGGGGCCGCAGCGATGCGGCCCTCGTTTAATCTGTAGGGCAATTGCGCAATCAGGGTTTACGCCCGGAGAGTCATTGCCTATAATCGCGGCCCTCGGCGGGGCTTGAATTGGCGCGGGCCGGAGTTTTCACTTCCGGCCTTTAAGCTAGGCACGCGATTTTCGGATGGGCCCCTTCTAGGGGCTTTTTGTTAAGCGAATGGAAGGGGGCCGATGGTCCCCTTTTTAGTTTTAAAGATGGCCTTTTAAAAATGCGTGACTCCTTGATCCGCCTGCTAGAGCCGCCGATCGAGGCGCTCGGATTTGAATTGGTCGATGTTGAGTTTGCGCGGGAAGGGCGCGGCGGTGTGCTGCGGATTTTCATCGATGCGCGGACGGGAGACGCGGAGACCGGCGTCACAGTGGATGACTGCGCTCGGGTCAGTCACGCCGTGAGCGAGGTTCTCGAGATCCAGGATCCGATCAAGGGGAATTACACGCTGGAGGTTTCCTCGCCGGGCTTCGATCGGATCTTGCGCACGCGCGCGCATTTCGAGCGATTCGTGGGTCAGAGGATTATTGCCGAGCTGAAGCTGCCGATGGACGGCCGGCGCCGGTTTATCGGGGTATTGAAGTCGGCATCGGGCGACACGATTGTAGTGGAAGTCGACGGCAAGGCGTACAGCCTGCCGTTCGACCGGATTCAGAAGGCGAGATTGCGGCCGGAGTGAGCGAGGAGCTTTAAGGTTATGAACAAAGAAATACTGATGGCCGTCGACGCGGTTTCCAATGAGAAGGGCGTCGATAAGGAAATTATATTCGACGCGCTCGAAGCCGCGCTGGCATCCGCAACCCGCAAGAAGCACGGCGAGGAACTCGACGTGCGCGTCTCGATCAACCGCAAGACCGGCGGCTACGACACGTTTCGCCGCTGGAAGGTATTCGCGGACGACTCCACCGAGCTCGAAGTGCCGGAGCGCGAACTGCGGCTCGACGATGCCCGCGACATAGACAAAGACGTCGAGCCGGGCGGCTTCGTCGAGGAGCCGATGGAATCGGTGCCGTTCGGCCGCATCCTGGCGCAAACCGCCAAACAGGTGATCGTGCAGAAGGTCCGCGAAGCCGAGCGCGCCCAGGTGGTCGATGCCTACAAGGATCGGGCCGGCACGCTGGTGAGCGGCATCGTCAAGCGCGTCGACCGCAATGGCGTGTACGTCGATCTCGGCGCCAATGCCGAAGGATTCATCGCGCGCGAGGAAATGATCCCGCGCGAGCCGGTGCGATCTCAAGACCGCATCAAGGCGTACCTGAAAGAAGTGCGCACCGAACCGCGCGGCCCGCAATTGTTCCTGTCGCGCACCGCGCCCGAATTCCTGATCGAATTGTTCAAACTCGAGGTGCCGGAGGTCGGCCAGGGCCTGATCAACATCCTGGCCGCGGCCCGTGATGCCGGCGTCCGCGCCAAGATCGCGGTGCGCAGCAACGACCCGCGCGTCGACCCGGTGGGCGCGTGCGTCGGCATGCGCGGCTCGCGGGTGCAGGCGGTTTCCAACGAGATCGCCGGCGAACGCGTCGACATCATTCCCTTCGATGAGAACAATGCGCAATTCGTCATCAACGCCATGGCTCCTGCCGAGGTGACCTCCATCGTGGTCGATGAGGATTCGCACTCGATGGATATTGCGGTCTCCGAGGACAAGCTGTCGCAGGCCATCGGCCGCGGCGGCCAGAACATCCGCCTGGCCAGCGAGTTGACCGGATGGGAACTGAACGTCATGAGCGAATCGCAGGCTGAAGCCAAGAGCGAAACGGAGTCGTTGGCGCTGCGCGAGACCTTCATGAAGCAGCTCGATGTCGACGCCGACGTCGCCAGCATTCTGGTGCAGGAGGGTTTCTCGACCATCGAGGAGATCGCCTATGTACCGGCGAGCGAACTGAACGGCATCGAGGAATTCGACGAGGAAATCGTCAAGGAACTGCGTACCCGCGCGCGCGATGTGTTGCTGACTCAGGCAATCGCCAGCGAGGAGTCCATGGACGGCGCGGAACCCGGACCGGATTTGGTCGAGATCACCGGCGAGACCTTGGGCAAGACATTGGCGCGCAAGGGCGTACGCACGCGCGATGATTTGGCGGACCTGGCGGTCGATGAACTGGTCGAGATGGGCAGTATCGATGAGAAGAAAGCCGGCGAACTGATCATGAATGCCCGCAAGCACTGGTTCGCGGAAGAAGCTAAGGTCTAGGAGCAAGTATGGCAGACGTAACCGTCGCTCAATTCGCGGAAGTCTTGAAGGTTCCGGTCGATCGGCTGCTGCAGCAGCTCGATCAAGCCGGCATCAAGGTCGACGGCGCCGAAGATATGATCAGCGAGGATGCCAAGCATGAACTGCTGACGCATCTGCGCCGCAGCCATGGCCACGACGAATCCCAGGGGGATGCGGCGCCGCGCAAGATCACCCTGCGCCGCAAGTCGCAGTCCGAATTGAAACTGGCGAGCCCCCAAGGGCGCGCGCGCACGGTGAATGTCGAAGTACGCAGCAAGCGCACCTACGTCAAGCGCGAAGTGCTCGAGGACCAGGCGCGTCACCAGCAGGAAGAGATCGACAAGCAGCGCGAGACCGAGGAGCAGGCCAAGCTTGCCCTGGAGCGGGCGGAAAAAGAGCGCCTGGAGAAGGAACGCCTGGACCGCGAGCGCCAGGAAGAAGAAAGCCGGCGCCGCAGCGACGAGGAGAACCGCAAACGCACCGCCGAAGAAGAGGCGCGGCGCGCCGCCGAAGTTCAGGCGCGCGAGGTGGCCGAGCGGGAACGCAAAGCGGCCGCGGCGAAGCCCGGCAAGGCATCGCGCGAAGTGGTGGACGACAAGTCGACGCGCTACGGCCGGCAGGAACTGCACATCGTCGGCGATGTGAGTTCGCGGCATAAAAAGAAGAAATCGCGCGACGGGCGGCGGCGCTCGGTCGGCGGCGAGGCCGATACCAAGCATGGATTCGAGATGCCGACCGCGCGCGTGGTACGCGAAGTGGCGATCGGCGAAGCGATGACCGTGGGCGAATTGGCGCAAAAGATGGCCGTCAAAGCCACGGAAGTCATCAAAGTCATGATGAACATGGGCGTGATGGCCACGATCAACCAAATGATCGAGCAGGACACCGCGGTGCTGGTGGTCGAGGAAATGGGCCACACGGCCGTGCTGCGCAAGGAAAACATCATCGAGGACGATTTGCAGGGCGAAGCGGACGCCTCGCTCGAGGTGTTGCCGCGGCCGCCGGTCGTGACGGTGATGGGACACGTCGATCACGGCAAAACCTCGTTGCTCGACTATATCCGGCGCAGCAAGGTGGCCGCCGGCGAGGCGGGGGGCATCACCCAGCACATCGGCGCTTACCACGTGGAAACCGCCAAGGGCATGGTGACCTTCCTCGATACACCCGGCCACGCGGCGTTCACGTCGATGCGCGCCCGCGGCGCGCAGGTGACGGACATCGTCATTCTGGTCGTGGGCGCCGACGACGGCGTCATGCCGCAGACCGTCGAAGCCATTCAGCATGCGCAGGCGGCCAAAGTGCCGATCGTCGTGGCGCTCAACAAAATGGATAAGCCGGAAGCCGACGCGGAAAAGGTGAAGCAGGAGCTGACCAAGCACGGCGTCATCCCCGAGGAGTGGGGCGGCGAGAATATATTCGTGCCTGTCTCGGCTCGAACCGGTCAGGGCGTCGATCAGCTGCTCGACAGCATTCTGCTGCAGGCCGAAGTGCTGGAACTCAAGGCGCCGACCGCCGGTCTTGCGGCCGGCTATGTCATCGAATCAAGCCTCGAGAAGGGCCGCGGGGCGGTCGCCACCGTGTTGGTGTTGCGCGGCACGTTGAAACTGGGCGATCCGCTGTTGATCGGCCAGGAATTCGGCCGCGTGCGAGCATTGTTCGATGAGGCGGGGCATCCGGTCGATGCGGCCGGTCCCTCCATCCCCGTGGTCGTGCTGGGCCTCTCCGGCGCCCCGAATGCCGGTGACGAATTGCTGGTGGTCGAGAGCGAACGCAAGGCCCGCGAAGTGGCGATGCATCGCCAGTCGAAATCCCGCGACGTCAAGCTTGCCCAAAAAGCCACCAACATGCAGGACGTGTTCTCGACCATGGGCGAGAGCAAGGCCGATCTGGTGCAGCTATTGGTGAAGGCCGATGTGCAGGGCAGCGCCGAAGCGCTGCGCGATTCCCTGAATGGCCTGTCGACCCCTGAAGTGGCGGTGAATATCGTCGCCTCGGGAGTCGGCGGACTCACCGAGTCCGACGTGACGCTGGCCGCCGCGTCGAAGGCGCGCATCATCGCTTTCAATGTGCGCGGCGATGCGGCCGCGCGTGCGGCCATCAAGGAGCATGGCGTCGATGTGCGCTACTACAGCATCATTTATGAAGCCATCGACGACATTAAAGCCGTGCTCACCGGCATGTTGTCGCCCGAGGTCAAGGAGTCGATCGTCGGGCTTGCCGAAGTCAGGAGCGTATTCCGCTCGAGCAAATTCGGCACCGTCGCCGGCTGCATGGTCATCGACGGCTATGTGCGCCGCAATTTCCCGATCCGTGTGCTGCGCGACAATGTGGTGATCTTCGAAGGTGCCTTGGAATCCTTGAAGCGTTTCAAGGACGACGTCACCGAGGTGCGCGCGGGTACCGAGTGCGGCATCGGCGTGAAGAATTACAACGACGTGAAGGAAGGCGATCAGATCGAGTGCTATTCACGTGTGGAAGTGGCTCGCACTTTGTGATGGCGCGGGGCGCCAACTTTAACGGGGTCGAAGCGACCCCGAACTTTGTGATGGCGCGAGGCGCCAACATTAACGGGGTCGAAGCGACCCCGAACTTTGTGATGGCGCGAGGCGCCAACATTAACGGGGTCGAAGCGACCCCGACCTTTAGTGTGGGATCCTAATGGCAAAAGACAACCCGCGAGCGAAACGCCTCGGCGAGCAGATCCAGCGCGAGCTCACCGAGCTTCTGCGACGCGACGTCAAGGATGAGCGGATCGGCAACGTCACCATCACGGCCGTGAACGTCAGCGGTGATTTGCGCACCGCGCGGGTCTATTACCTGGTGTTTGGCAAGGAAGGACCGGACCCGAAGGTGCAGCAGGGACTGAGCAGCGCGGCGGGATTTCTGCGCAATGCCTTGTCGAAGGCGCTGATGATTCGCTACACGCCCACTTTGACGTTCGAGCTGGACACCACCATCGAGCACGGCGTGCGGTTGACCCAGCTGATCGACTCATTGAAGAAGCCCGCGAACCCGGCGCCGGCCACGTTCCCGGCGCAGGGCAGCGCAACCCCTGCTTCGGGCAGCTCGTCGGATACGGACGAGCACGACCACATCATCGACGAGGGCTGACGGTGCCGGTCGATGTTCATGGCATTCTGTTGCTCGATAAGCCGCTGGGATTGAGCTCCGCGGGAGCGGTCGCGCGCGTCAAGCACCTGTTCAATGCGCGCAAGGCCGGACATACCGGATCGCTCGATCCGCTGGCCTCAGGACTGCTGCCTATTTGCTTCGGCGAGGCGACCAAATTCGGCACGCAACTCCTGGAAGCCGATAAGACTTATCGCGTTACCGTTCGTTTGGGTGAACGCACGCCGAGTGCCGATCGCGAGTCCGAGGTGATCGAGACGCGCCCGCTGCCTGAGTTTTCGCCCGAGCAATTGCAGCGCGCGCTGGCGGCTTTTCCCCGCGATTACCAGCAGATTCCGCCCATGCGCTCGGCACTGAAGCAGGACGGCAGACCCCTGTATGAATATGCGCGCGCCGGCATCACCCGGGAGCGTTCGGCGCGCTCCATCACCATTCACGAACTCAAGCTGCTCGATTGGCAGGCACCCAACCTGTCCTTCGATGTGCGCTGCACGAAGGGCGCCTACATCCGTGTGCTCGCCGAGGATTTGGCGCTGCAATTGGGGACCATTGGCCATTTGGCGGCCCTGCGCAGGCTCGCCGTCGCCCCGTTCGAGATCGAACCCCAATGGCCCTTCGAGGCCTTGGAGGCCTTGAGCCTGGAGGCCCGGCATAAGGTGCTGCTGCCCGTGGACGCGGCCTTGAGCGCCTGCCGCCGGTTTGACCTCCCTGCCGGCGGGGTGAGCGCCCTAAGGCAAGGGAAGACGCTCAATATCCCGGTCGAACTCCCCGGAATGGTGCGTATCTATGCGGCCGGTATGGGGTTTTTGGGCGTGGGGGAAATCGAGGCGGCGGGATTCCTAAAGCCTTTGCGCCTTATTTCATCTGCGACGAATCCTGCTTGAGGGCAGGTGCCGCGACGCGTACAATGCGCGGCTTCTTAAAAGGTCCTAAGTTATTGATTGAGGGTTTGATTTCAATGCCACTTACTCGTGAAGAAAAGACGGGCGTCGTCGGTAAATTTCAGCGCAGCGCGCAAGATACCGGTTCTCCCGAAGTTCAAATTGCCTTGTTGTCCGAGCGCATTAACGGCTTGAGTCAGCATTTCACCACTCACAAAGCCGACCACGCATCGCGTCGCGGACTGCTCAAGATGGTCAATCAGCGGCGCAAGCTGCTCGATTACTTGAAGAGCAGGACTCCGGACAAGTACACGCAATTGGTCGAACGCTTAGGGTTACGCCGCTAACAGGCGCCGCTGCAGGCGCGCCATGAGCGCCTGCGTCTTTCACTTCGGATTACGCAAAGGGGCTCTAAGTGAGCGCTATCAAAAAGAGTTTTAAATATGGGGATCACACGGTAACCCTCGAGACCGGCGAACTCGCCCGTCAAGCCGATGGTGCCGTGCTCGTGTCGATGAGCGACACGGTGGTCCTGGTGACCGCGGTGGGCCTGAAGAAGGCGACACCCGGCCGTGATTTCTTCCCGCTGACCGTGAATTATCAGGAAAAAACCTACGCCGCGGGCCGTATTCCCGGCGGGTTTTTCAAGCGCGAGGGACGTCCCACCGAAAAGGAAACGCTCACCTCGCGTCTCATCGATCGGCCGATTCGGCCGTTGTTCCCGGAAGGCTTTATCAACGACGTGCAGGTCGTCGCTTCGGTCATTTCGGTGAATGCCGAGGTGGATCCGGATATTGCCTCCCTGATCGGCGCCTCCGCGGCGCTGGCGATATCGGGGATGCCGTTCATGGGTCCGATCGGCGCTGCGCGTGTCGGATACATCGACGGCCAGTACGTCTTGAATCCGACCGCGACCCAATTGACGACCTCGAAGCTGGATCTGGTCGTGGCGGGCACGAGCGAAGGTGTGCTCATGGTGGAGTCGGAGGCTGACGGCCTCAACGAAGACATCATGCTGGGCGCCGTGACATTCGGCCACGAGCAGATGCAAATCGCCATCAAGGCCATCAACGAACTGACCGCGGAAGCGGGCAAGCCGAAGTGGGCCTGGACTGCGCCGGAGGCCAACAAGGAATTGCAGAGCGCCGTGGGCGCCTATTCGACGCAAGTCGCCGCGGCCTACACAATCACCGAAAAGACGCAGCGCTATTCCAAGATCAAGGAGATCAAGACCGCCGCCGTCGAGGCATTGACCCAGGGCGAGCCGGCGAAGTTCACCGCGGAACAGGTCGGCGCGGAGTTTGCGAACCTTGAATATCGCTTGGTGCGCGAGCAAGTGCTCGCCGGCAAGCCACGCATCGATGGGCGCGACAACAAAACCGTTCGCGGCATCAATATTCGAACAGGCGTGCTGGCGCGAACGCACGGTTCGGCCCTGTTCACCCGCGGCGAAACCCAAGCTCTGGTGGTGACCACGTTGGGGACAGGACGCGATGCGCAGATCATCGACGGCCTGACCGGCGAACGCAAAGAGCCGTTCATGTTGCACTACAATTTTCCCCCGTTCAGCGTCGGTGAGACCGGCATGATGGGCTCGCCGAAACGGCGCGAGATCGGTCACGGCAACTTGGCGAAGCGCGGCGTGAAGGCCGTCATGCCGGGCGTCGACAAATTCCCGTATGTCATCCGGGTCGTCTCCGAAATTCTCGAGTCGAATGGCTCGAGTTCCATGGCCTCGGTCTGCGGCACCAGCCTCGCGCTCATGGACGCGGGTGTGCCGATCAAGGCGCCGGTTGCCGGCGTGGCGATGGGCCTGGTCAAGGAGGGATCGCGATTCCAAGTGCTGACCGATATTTTGGGCGACGAGGATCATCTCGGCGACATGGATTTCAAGGTCGCAGGCACCAAGGACGGGGTTACGGCCCTGCAGATGGATATCAAAATCACGAGCATCACGCGCGAAATCATGAAGGTTGCGCTGGATCAGGCGCGCGAGGGCCGGCTGCACATTTTGGGAGAGATGAACAAGGTGCTCTCCAAGCCGCGCGAGAACATGTCCGAATGGGCGCCGACCATCATCACTTTGAAGATCGATCCGGAGAAGATCCGCGATGTCATCGGCAAAGGCGGTGCGGTCATCCGTCAGATTACCGAGGAAACCGGCACTTCCATCGACATCGAAAACGATGGCACCGTGAAAATCGCCTCGGTGCAGGGCGCAGCGGGACGCGAAGCGCAGCGTCGTATTGAGTTGATCACCGCGGATGTCGAAGTCGGCCGCGTCTATGAGGGCAAGGTCGCGCGCTTGATGGATTTCGGCGCCTTCGTGACCATTCTCCCGGGACGGGACGGCTTGGTGCATATCTCCCAGATTTCCGAAGAGCGGGTAGAGCGCGTGGGCGACAAGCTCAAGGAAGGCGACGTGGTGCGCGTCAAGGTGCTCGAAGTGGACCGACAGGGACGCGTGCGGCTATCGATGCGCAACGTCGACGCCGCCTAAGGCGGCCACAGGCAATACTGAGACAAGCTCCTGGGGGGCGCGGCAGTGCGATCTGCCGCGCGTCATTGGCACGGCCAGCTTTCGGCTAGCCGTCCCGCACTAAATTCGACGCGACTCGTGGCCGCGGCGGTTCGCCGCCTGCCACCGTCTTTACGCGATCCCGAAGCTGAGGTGTTGGCTGCTGGTTCATGAGCTGCTTGAGGCTCTGTTCCAAATGCGGACTCACCTGGCCTTGCAGGGTCGTGCCGTAAGAGCGAATCACATTGACCATGAAATCCTGGCTCAGGATCGGCTCGGCCAAATGTTCCTGTTCGGCGATGACCTGCAGCAAAATGCTGCGCGTAATGTCGGCACTATTTTTCTTGTCGACAACGACGAATTCTATTCTCTCGACCACCAAGCGCCTGACATCGGCCAAGGTGATGTACCGGCTTTCGACCGTGTCATAGAGGCGTCGATTCGGATATTTTTTAATCACTCGCGGTTCGCTCATGGGGCTCCTCGCTCGTGTTGGCCGGCACCACCGGAGGATGCCGGTTCGTGCCAGTCCACGTCTGTCAATCGTAAGGACTACAACCCAAAGAATAGCGCAATGCAGCGCTAAGGCAAATCGGCATTTTTTCTTAAGGTTATTAACCGCTTACGCGCAAATCGAGACGTTTGGGTACCTTATTGACATGCCATTGCGCGATCGCCCAACTCCAGGCCGCGGAGATTGTGGCGAACTCGAGCGCCGGCGGGGGTGCCAATCCCAGCAACGAAAAAATGAACCGCAGCTGCGGCAGCGGAGAATCCGCGGCGAGGCGCATGCTTCGCCGCGATTTCGCCAGCTTGCTGCCATCCGCTTCGGTCAGCACCGGCACGTGGGCGTAACTCGGCGTAGGCGATCCCAACAGCCGCTGCAGGTAGATCTGGCGGGGCGTGTTATCCAAGAGATCGGCGCCGCGCACAATGTGAGTGACGCGCTGCGCGGCATCATCGACGGTCACTGCCAGCACATAGGCATAGATATGATCGCGGCGCTTGAGAATGATGTCGCCAACAGCCGCCGCCACGTCCTGTCGGTAAGTTCCCTGGATGCGATCCGTGAAGAAGATTTGGCCGGGCTCGACCCGCACGCGGGTTGCCGCCTGCGTTGCGTCGGGGACGGTGCGATTGCGGCAGGTCCCTGGATAGCGCAGCTCGTCCTCGAGCTGCGCGCGGCTGCAAGTGCAAGCGAAGGTACAATTCTGGGAGCGCAACTGCCGCAGCGCTTCCTCGTAGCGCTCGCTGCACTGGTATTGCCGCGTGATCGGTCCGTCCCACTCGAAGCCGAACTGCTCCAAGGTGCGGAGAATTGCATCCGCGGACCCCGGGATCTCCCGGGGCCGATCGATATCCTCGATGCGCAGCAACCAGCGTCCGCCGTGCGCGCGCGCGTCCAGGAAGCTCGCGACCGCCGTGTATAGGGAGCCTAGGTGCAGATCGCCCGACGGAGTGGGCGCGAAACGCCCAATATAAGGCCGCGCGGCGCTATCGGCGGTGCTATCGGTACCGGTCGTCGCGGTCGCCGTACTGCTTTTCGCGGCGCTCGCGCCGCTCCTGAGCTTCGACGGACAGGGTGGCGACCGGACGAGCCTCCAATCGCTTGATGCCTATTTCTTCGCCGGTTTCCAAGCAATAGCCATACGAACCGTCTTCAATGCGCTTCAATGCCTCATCGATCTTGCGAATCAGCTTGCGCTCCCGGTCACGCGTGCGAAGCTCGAGGCTGAACTCCTCTTCCTGCGTGGCACGGTCGTTCGGATCGGGAAAATTGGCTGCTTCGTCCTTCATGTGCAGCACCGTGCGATCCACCTCGACCATGAGGTCGCGCTTCCAGGTCTGCAGAATGCGGGCGAAGTGCTCCAGCTGCTCCTTGTTCATGTATTGCTCGCCGCGGCGGGCAATATACGGCTTCACATTGCGAGGACCCGCCAGCAGGCTGGCAGATGCGGAACCCTCTGCGTCGATATCTTCGTCGTTTTGCAGCGTGCGCGGCATCACGAGCGGTCGGGGATCGAATTTCATAGGTGCAATTTTTTCGGTTGTGACTCTCGGCGCCGGCGCAGGCACAGGCTTCAGCGCGGCGGGTTTGGCACGCGGTGGTTTTGCAACCGCGGGCTTTGCAATGACAGGTTTGGGTGCGGGTTTGGTCGGTTTCACTGTTACCTTCGATGTGGCGATTGGCTTGGCTTTCGTCGGCGGCCGCGCCGCCTTCTTGGGAGCGGCTGCCTTATGAGTCGCTTTTTTGGGTGTCGCCTTACCTGGCCGCTTAGCCGCTTTATTTGGTTTCTTCGAGGGCATTTGAGTTTTCCGCCTCCTAACGAAAGAGCGCGCGATTATACCGACGCATTCAGGCGTGTACAGAGCACGCGCGAAACATATTTTGCGAACTTAAGCCTATGATTGGGAAGCAAAACCTTAAGGGCCCGGCCGGGCTCAAAAGGGCCCGCCGGGGCCTCGGGTCGCTAGGGCAGTTCGACCGGCGCAGCGGCGACCCAACCGGCCGCCCGGTGTTCGGCCACCACCGTGGTGTAAATGCCCCCGCGTACGTTGAATTTGGCCAAAATCCGCATGAATCGGGGGGCGGTCGCCGCCACCAGGTCCTGCAGGATTTCATTGGTGACCGCTTCATGGAATGCGCCGCGGCTGCGGAATGACCAAATATAGAGCTTCAGGGACTTCAATTCCACGCAGCGTTCGTTCGGCACGTACTCGAGTTCCAGCGTGGCAAAGTCGGGCTGGCCGGTTTTCGGGCACAGGCAGGTAAACTCGGGAATCGTCATGCGGATGGTGTAGTCCCGCTCGGGCGCGGGATTGTCAAACACTTCAAGTCGAGCGGCTGCTTCAGTCATGGATGGAATCGGGCGATGACGAGGGGTTTACCTATGTGACGTTTACTTTACACTACGCGCCACAAGTGGCCCACGACACCGCGTGAACAATGCGCTTAACGAAACTCAAAATTGCCGGCTTCAAATCATTCGTTGATCCGACGACCGTTACGTTTCCCAGCAGCCTGACGGGTGTGGTGGGTCCGAATGGCTGCGGAAAATCCAACATCATCGATGCAGTGCGTTGGGTGATGGGGGAAATCTCCGCCAAACACTTGCGCGGCGAATCAATGGCCGATGTGATCTTCAACGGCTCCTCGTCCCGCAAGCCGTTGGGCAACGCATCGGTGGAATTGGTGTTCGACAATTCCGACGGCAAGATCGGCGGACCTTACGCGAACTACAACGAGGTTGCGCTCAAGCGCTCGGTGAGCCGCGACGGCACGTCCGACTATTTCATCAATGGCCTCAAAGTACGCCGCAAGGACATCACGCAGCTATTTCTCGGCACGGGACTCGGCACGCGCAGCTACGCCATCATCGAGCAAGGCATGATTTCCCGCGTGATCGAGGCGCGGCCCGACGACCTGCGCGCTTTCCTGGAAGAGGCGGCGGGCATATCGCGCTACAAGGAGCGGCGACGCGAAACCGAAAGCCGCATCGGACACACGCGCGAAAATCTGGATCGACTGAATGACCTGCGCGAAGAAGTGGAAAAGCAGATTCGCCACTTGCAGCGCCAAGCTGCGACGGCGCGGCGTTATCAGACGCTCAAGGAAGAGGAACGCAAGCTGTCGGCGGAGTTGCTGGCATTGCGCCTGCAGAGCCTGGATCTGGAGGCCGGGGTTCGCGATGCCGCCGCGTCCGGCTGTGAGACGGCCATGCAAGGGGTCCTCGCCGATTTGCGCGAGGCGGAGGCGCAGATCGAGCGGATTCGTGCCGACCAATCCGCGAGCGCGGATGCATTGAATGCGATTCAAGGGCGCTACTACGAGGCCGGCGCCGAGGTGACGCGGATCGAGCAGGGCATCGAGTACGCGCGCGAACTCAGGCAGCGCCAGCGCGGAGATCTCGAGCAGGTTGATTCGCAGACCGCCGAGTTGGCCCGCGTGGTGCAGCTTGACCGGGTGCAGCTGGAATCGCTGAGCTTGGAGCTGTCGACCATGGTGCCCGGCTTGGATGAGGCTCACGAGCGCGAAAAAATCGCGTCGCAGGCGTTCGAGCGCTGCGAGCAGGCGCTGACATCCTGGCAGTTCTCCTGGGACAACCACGCGCAGGCCGTCGCGCTGCGGCAGCGCGAGACACAGGTGGAACGCGCCCGCATCGAGCAGCTGGAGAGCCAACAGCGCAGGCTCCTGCAGCAGCAGGAGCGCCAGGAGGCCGAGCGGGCGAGCTTTGCGCAGCTGCAACCCCCGGCGGCCTTGGAGACGCTGGCCGAAAAGGCCGAAGCGGCGCGCGTTGCGGGCGAAAGCGCTGCGGCGGAATTGCAAGCGCTGTTGTCCGAGATCTCGGTGACGCGGGAGCGCGAACGGGAAGAGAGCAGCTCGCTCAACGCGCGTCGGGCACAGCTGCAGCAGGCACAGGGCGAGCAGGTCTCGACCGAAGCGCTGCAGCAGGCCGCGCTCGGCAAGGCATCCGGAAAAGTTGCGCAATGGCTCAAGTCGCAATCGCTCGACCGTCATCCCCGCGTCGCGCAACAGTTGCGCGTGGCCAAGGGCTGGGAGCGCGCCGTCGAAACGGTGCTGGGATCTTATCTCGAGGCGGTTTGCGTCGACGGCTTGGACAGCGTCACCGATTTGTTGGCGAGTTTCGATGGCGGCAATTTGGCGGTCGTGAGCACCGGCGAAAGCGCGACAGGCACGCGCGTTGCCGCCTCGCTGTCGGCAAAAGTTCAGGGCACGACCGTGCTCGGCTCGCTGTTGTCATCCGTGATGACCGCCGAGTCGTTGAGCGAGGCGCTCACCCTGCGGCGGCAGCTCAAGGTGGGCGAGTCGGTGGTCACGCGCGACGGCATTTGGCTCGGCAATGACTGGCTGCGCGTGTCGCGCGACGCGGATCCGCGTGCCGGCGTCATCGAGCGCGAGGAAATCCTGCGTGACATCGGGGTCCAGGTGGGCTCGCTCGAAAACGAAGTGAAGGAGCTCGAAACTCGTCTGGAATCGACGCGCGAGCGGGTCCGCGAGCACGAAGACCGACGCGAGCGCTGCCAGACGGAAGTCAACCGGCTGCATCGGGAGCATGTGGACCGGCGGGCGGAGCTCAGTTCCGCCGAGGCGCGAACGGAGGACGCAACACGGCGGCTCGAGCAGCTCGAGTCCGAGCTTGCCGACGTGCGCGTGGAATTGTCGCGCAGTGAGGCCGAGCTACGGACATCGCGCGCGCGGATGGAAACCGCCATCGACGCGCTCGCGGCGCTCGAACCGCAGCGCATGGAACTCGAGGGAGACCGCGAAAGGATGCGTACCGAGCTGAGCGGAGCGAGAGCCGCGGTCACGGCGGCTCAGCAGCGTGCACGCGACTTGGCAGTGCAGGTGGAGTCGCGGCGCTCCTCGCACAACGCACTGATCACGACCGTGGGGCGGCTCGAAAAACAGCTTGCGGATTTGCAGGGCCGGCGTCTCGAGCTGGTGGCGCAAATTGCCGAGGCTGAAGCGCCGCTGGCCGAGGCGCAGCTGCAGCTGGAACGTGAGTTGCGGCGGCGCGCGGAAGTCGAAGCGGAGCTGCGAGCGGCGCGCATAGCGAGCGATGAGTTGGATGCCTTGCTGCGCGAACACGATGCGGCGCGATTCGCGGTGGAACAACGCCTGGACGCGGCGCGCTCCAGTCTCGACGAAGCGCGCCTGGCGGCCCAGCAGGTGCGCGTGCGGCGCGAGGGCGTGGCGGAGCAGCTCACCGCGACGAACTACGATTTTGCGGCGCTGGTGGCGCAAATTCCGGCGGATGCGACCGTGGCTGCGTGGGAATCGCAGCTGGAGGAGGTCAAGGGCAAGATCGAACGCCTGGGGCAGGTCAACCTCGCTGCGATCGGCGAGTTCAAGGAACAATCCGAGCGCAAGGAATATCTGGATCGGCAATGCAAGGACCTGACCGACGCGTTGGAAACGCTCGAGTCCGCCATGCGCAAGATCGATCGGGAAACCCGTACGCGATTTCAGGACACCTTCGATCGCGTCAACGCGGGTTTGAAGGAGAAGTTTCCGCGCCTGTTTGGCGGCGGCCACGCCTATCTCGAACTGACGGGCGAAGAGTCGAATGCCGCGGGGGTGTCGGTCATGGCACGTCCACCGGGCAAGCGCAACAGCACGATCAGTCAGCTATCCGGCGGCGAGAAGGCCTTGACGGCCGTTGCGCTGGTATTCGCCATTTTTGACCTGAATCCGGCACCATTCTGCCTGCTGGACGAAGTTGATGCGCCGCTCGATGAGAACAACGTCGGGCGCTTCTGCGACATCGTCCGCGACATGTCGCGCAGCGTGCAATTTATCTTCATCACCCATAACAAGAGCACCATGGAGATGGCGTCGCAACTGGTGGGCGTCACCATGAATGAGCCCGGCGTCTCGCGTCTGGTATCGGTGGACGTCGACGAGGCCGTGCGCATGGCGGCGATGTAGCACGCGAGTCTCATGGCTGCCGATCTGCGTTGGATTCTGTTAGCCCTAAGCCTGGTGTTGCTTGCCGGCATTTGGTGGTGGGGCAGGCGGCGCTCCTCACAGGCTCCGGGAGACGCGCAGCTGCGCGAGATCACGCCGACCGTGGAGCCGCAACGCCCGGAAGCCGCGGCGCGCGACGCGGACGCCGATGTCGACTGGGGTGTGCCGCCCTTCGAACCGCTGAGCATCCGCACTCAGGACTATGAACACGTTCCCGTGTTGGACGGCCCCATGATGGTGAGCGCCGACCCTGCGCCCGCATTGACGTCCGCCACGCCGCTCAGCGCAGCGCCCGCACCATTCAGCGCAGCGCCCGCACCATTCAGCGCAGCACCGGCAGCCGGGATCGCTGCCGGACGCGTTCCGACGCTGTTGCCCGAATCCGTGGATCGAAGCGCGGCGCCGCCGGCGCAATCGCCCAATGCCAGCGAGCAGCAGAAGATTGTGACGGTGCGCGTATGCGCGCCGGGCGAGGTTCGCTGGTCCGGCACCACGCTGCTGTCGGCGCTCGAACTGCACGGCCTTGCCTATGGCCGCTACCAGGTATTTCATCGCCGGCACACGGATGGCCGCAGTTTGTTCTGCGTAGCCAGCTTGATCGAACCAGGGACATTTGATGTCGCGCGCATGGCGTCGGAGGAATTTCGCGGCGTGACGTTGTTTGCGGTGTTGCCCGGACCTGTGGAGCCGCTTCTGACCGTCGATGAACTGCTGGGCGCGGCGCGCGGCCTGGCGCAGGAGCTGTCGGGAATGGTTCAGGACAACAAGGGCATGCCGCTCTCGCCGCAGCGCGCCGCGGCACTGCGCGATGATGTGGCGCGTTTCCAGGCATCGCTGCCGCAGGGCTGACTTCAGCGTGTGCGCGGAGAAGTCAATCGAGCCGCCCCAGAAGGCGGCGGCACGCGCCGAGCAGTTGCGGGAACTGCTGGAACGGTACAACTACCGCTATCACGCGCTTGACGATCCGGAAGTTCCGGATGCCGAGTACGACAAGCTCATGGTGGAACTGCGCGCGTTGGAGACGCAGTATCCGCAGCTCCTGGTTCCCAACTCACCGACCATGCGCGTGGGCGCGGCGCCGGTGTCCGCATTCGGTGCCGTCAAGCACCGCGTGGCGATGCTGTCCTTGGATAACGCCTTCAGCGACGAGGAGGTGCGCGATTTCGATCGCCGCATCCAGGAGCGGCTCGGGACAAGCGGGCCCATTCGCTATTCGGCCGAGCCCAAGCTGGACGGGCTGGCTGTGAGCGCGCGCTACGAAAACGGCAGTTTCGTGCAGGGCGCGACCCGCGGCGATGGTGAAACCGGCGAGGATATCACGCAGAACTTGCGAACCATCAAGGCGCTGCCGCTCAACCTGCGCGGCGCCGACATACCCTCCGTGCTCGAGGTGCGAGGCGAGGTGTTCATGCCGCTGGCAGGGTTCCGCCGATTCAATGAAGAGTCGGCCGCCCGCGGCGAAAAAAGCCTCATCAATCCGCGTAATGCCGCGGCTGGAAGCCTGCGGCAACTCGATCCGCGCATGACCGCCTCGCGCCCGCTCGATCTTTTCATCTATGGCGTCGGCGTCATCGAGGGAGGCGAACTGCCTCCGTATCACAGCGAGACGTTGAAGCGATTGCGGGCGCTGGGCTTCAAGATCTGTCCACAGTCCACGGTGGTGGAGTCGATCGACGGGTGCCTCGAGTACTATCGTGAAATGGGGACGGCACGCGCAACGCTGCCCTACCAGATCGACGGCGTGGTTTACAAAGTCGACGATGTGAATCTGCAGCGCAAGCTGGGATTCATTTCACGGGCGCCGCGTTGGGCCATCGCGCATAAGTTTCCCGCCGAAGAAGCGTTGAGCGTGATACGCGGCATCGAATTTCAAGTGGGCCGCACCGGCGCGCTGACGCCCGTGGCGCGCCTGGAGCCAACCTTCGTGGGCGGCGTGACCGTGAGCAACGCAACGCTGCATAACATCGACGAGATGACCCGCAAGGACGTGCGGCTCGGCGACACCGTCGTCATTCGCCGCGCCGGCGACGTCATCCCCGAGGTGGCCCGCGTTCTACCTGAGCGCCGCGTCGCGGGAGCGCAGCTGGTGGCGCTGCCGAGCGTGTGTCCGGTATGCGGCTCGCCGGTGGTGCGGGAAGGGGATCAAGCCGTGGCACGCTGCACGGGTGGGCGTATCTGCGCGGCACAGCGCAAAGGCGAGATCCAGCACTTTGCGTCGCGCCGTGCGATGGACATCCAGGGACTGGGCGACAAGCTGGTGGAGCAGCTCGTCGACTGCGATTGGGTGAAAACGCCGGCGGATCTTTTCTCGTTGCAGGCCGACCGGCTGGCGACGCTCGAGCGCATGGGCGAGAAGTCCGCCCAGAAACTGCAATCGGCCATTGAGGCGGCCAAGCACACGACGTTGCCGCGTTTCCTCTACGCGCTCGGCATACGCGACGTGGGCGAAGCGACCGCCCTGGCGCTGGCGCAATATTTTCCGAACATCGCCGACTTGCGCCGCGCCGGTGAAGATGAAATCCAACGCGTCCCCGACGTGGGTCCGGTGGTCGCAAAGCAGGTGGCAGCCTATTTCCGCGATGCCGAGAACACGGACGCCGTCGATCGCTTGCTCGCCTCCGGAATCACCTGGCCGCCGATGGTACAGACCGGCGGCGGCGCGCAGCGCGACAAGACCTTTGTTCTGACCGGCACGCTGCAATCCCTCACGCGCGAAGCAGCGACGGAGGCGATCCAGCGGTTAGGCGGCAAGGTGAGCGGCAGCGTCTCGAAGAAAACCGACTATGTGGTGGCTGGCGCGGAGGCGGGATCCAAACTCAAAAAAGCCGAGCAGCTCGGCATTGAGATTCTCGATGAGGCAGGGTTTCTAAAGCTCTTGAAAGGGTAGCGGACCCCTTCGGGTCCGCTACGATTCAGCCTGGAACTGTTAGCGCGCGTGAACTAGAGCGATTTATCGATTTTCGCGGTCTTCTTCAGGGTCTCAACGTACGCCTGAAGTTTCTTCTGCACCACGCCGTTGCCGACCTGCTGCTTGACCTGCTCGAACGGCGGCGGCGCCGTTTCGCGCGTGTCTTCCAGCTTGATCACGTGCCAGCCAAATTGCGTCTGCACGGGAGTCGCGGTCATCTCGCCTTTCTTCAATCCCTTGACGGCATCGCCGAACGGTTTGGCCATGCGCGTCAGTGTGAACCAGCCAAGATCGCCGCCGTTGGCTTTGGAGCTGTCGGTGGATTCAGCCTTGGCCACATCTTCAAACTTTGCGCCGCCCTTGATTTTCTTGATGGCAGCGTCGGCGGCTTCCTTGCTCGCAACCAGGATATGCCGAGCGTGATACTCGGTCTTGTCCATGGCGGCGACGGCCGTATCGTACTCGGCATGCAATTCCGCATCCGTCGGGTCCTTGTCCTTCAAATACTTCGCCGATTCCGCATCTGCCAGCACACGCAGGCGCACCACCTGGAGTTGCGCACTGACGTCCGGGTCCTTATCCACGGCATCCTTCTCGCCCTGCGAGGCGAGCAACTGCATGTTGATCAGCTCGTCCAGAACCTGGCCTTTCTGCTCGGTGGTCAGTTCGGTGGCCGGCCGGCCCCGCAACAAGCTCTTCAAGTAGATGTCGTATTCCGCGCGCGAGATGGGCGCGCCATCGATGCTCGCGACCGGCGGGGTGGCGGGCGCTGCCGCCTTTTCGGGCGCCGCGGGCGCTTGGCCCTTGCCGCAGGCCGTCATCACGAACGCGAACGCCGTCAGGATGGCGATGCGGGTCCACGGTGTACTCAAAAATTGGCTCATTTGGTCCTCTACGCAAAAAAAAAGCGACTACGGCCATTGCTTGGCCAGCGCGCCCGGGGGCGGCAGTTTAGCCTCAACAGGGCGATCTCACCAATATTTGATGCTATTGCTGAGTGCAAAGAAGGGTGATGCTGCAAAGCAGCACGAGGTGGCCTCGCCTTCAGTCCGGCGGCAATGCTTCTATGGCGAGAGCGTGAATGTCGGTTTTCATGAGGTCGTCGACGGCCGCGTAGACCAGTCGATGGCGGGCGACCGAGGATATGCCGCGAAACGCCTCGGCAACGATACGCACCCGGAAATGGCTTTGCCCGCCGGCGGCACCGGCATGGCCTTCGTGCAAATGGCTCTCGTCCTGGACGTCGAGTTGGGCCGGGGCAAAGCGGCTCTCCAAGCGCTCACGCAGGCGCTGCGCGCGCGTGCTGTCGGGCTTGTTGGCGACTTTGCCGGCAAGCCAGAAGACCTGGGGCAGCATGAAGAACATGGTCGCCGCGGGGAATCCAAACACTTTGAATTTGACCCACAGGCTCAACGCAAAGTTCTTCGCCACGTATAGGTTCAGGACGGCAAAGGCGGCAAACCACGCGGCCCACAAAAGGTTGATGATCGTCCAAGCACGCGGGGAGACGGCCAGCGGTTCACTGAACGCCGCCTCGAGCATGCGGCGCACGAGCGGCTGCTTGCCTATGGCTAGGCTGCCGAGGAAGACGGCGGACGTGAGCCCCAGCAGTATCGTCAGTTTCCACTGAATGAAACGCTGATCGTGCAGCAGCAGCGTGGCAGCGCCCAAGACCAGCACGACGCTGGTTGTGATCACATGCATGGTCTTGAAACTGCCGGCACGCATGCGGTGTATCAGCAGCTGCAGCACGCAGGCAATCATGAGAGCCGCCGTGGCCCAATAAATATCCCGCACCTCGAACGTCACAAAAAAGACGATGAGGGGCGACCATTCGAGGAGTTGAGTCATGCCTGTATCATAGCCGACGCAATGAGCATCTATCTGCAACTGCACCCGGTGACGCCGCAACGGCGCTATGTGCGCCAAGCGGTGGAGGCGCTGCGCCGCGGCGCGGTGATCGTCTATCCCACCGATTCTTGCTACGCGCTCGGCTGCCATATCGGCGACAAGGCTGCGCTCGAGCGCATCCGCGAAATTCGCCAAACGGACCGCAATCATCATTTCACGCTGGTGTGCCGGGACCTCGCAGACGTCGGCAAGTACGCAATGGTCGACAATTGGCAGTACCGGTTGTTGCGCGCGCATACGCCCGGGCCCTATACCTTTCTGCTCAAGGCCTCGCGCGAAACGCCGCGACGATTGAAGCATGAACGCCGCGGCACGATTGGCCTGCGGGTTCCGGATCATCCGGTGACCGCGATGCTGCTCAGTGAACTGGGTGAACCGGTGATGAGTTCGACCCTGCTATTGCCGGGCGAAGAACACCCGCGCACCGATGCCAAGGATATTTACGAGCGGCTCGAGCACAGCGTCGACATGGTTTTGGACGGCGGCAATTGCGGCATGGTCCCCACCTCGGTTATCGACCTCTCGACCGACCGCGCCATCGTTGTCCGCGAGGGCCGGGGCGATGTCAGCCCCTTTGCAACGACAGCCACCGTATAATGCCGGTCAATGCGGGCTCCGATGCTCGTAATTTATTTAAATAACGAGTGCAAGCATTGGATTTAAATGAGGTTATAAACGGGGCTCCAAAAACAATTTCCATCTGGGCAATTCCGGTTCTCTTTGCCATCACGCTGCACGAAGTGGCTCACGGCCGGACGGCCAAGTTTTTCGGCGACCGCACGGCTGACCTGCTGGGCCGCCTCAGCTTGAATCCATTACGGCACATCGACCCCTTGGGGACGGTGCTGATTCCGCTTGTTTTGCTGGCCGCGCACCTGCCGTTGTTCGGCTGGGCAAAGCCCGTGCCCGTGGCGACCGGCGCGTTGCGTAATCCACGCCGCGCATCGATTATCGTGGCGCTCGCCGGACCTGCGGCGAATGTTCTCATGGCTCTGTTTTGGTGTGCGGCATTGGCGTTGGCTGTGCGCATCCGAGTCGGCGAGACGGTGGGCAATTGGCTGGTCCTCATGGCGCAGGCAGGTATTGTGGCAAACGTGGTTCTCGCGCTTTTTAATTTGCTGCCCATTCCCCCGCTCGACGGCGGCCGGGTGGTGGCAGGGCTGTTGCCACCGCGCATCGGGGCAAGTTTCGAGAGACTGGCGCCCGCCGGCATGTTCATCGTCGTCGCTCTGGCGGTGCTGGGACTTTTTAGCTGGCTGCTCGACCCGGCCTATCGAGGCATTGCCCACCTCATCAATGCGCTGGAAATGCGCTTGACGACATGAGCGGGCCCATACAAAACCGGCGTGTCCTGTCCGGCATGCGTCCCACGGGGCAATTGCATTTGGGCAACTATCACGGAGCGCTGAAGAATTGGATTGAGCTGCAATATCAGTATGAGTGCTACTTCTTCGTGGCCGATTGGCACGCGTTGACCACCGGTTACGAGGACACCTCGAAACTCGAGGAAAACACCTGGAGCATAGTGGTCGACTGGCTGGCCGCGGGGCTCAACCCCGGCGTGGCCACACTGTTCATCCAATCGAAAGTACCCGAGCACGCCGAGCTGCATCTATTGCTGTCGATGATCACGCCCTTGGGCTGGCTCGAGCGCGTTCCATCCTACAAGGATCAGCAGGCGCAGCTCGCCGACCATGACTTGAGCACCTATGGCTTTCTCGGCTATCCGTTGCTGCAAAGCGCGGACATCTTGCTGTATCGCTCGCAGTACGTGCCGGTCGGCGAGGACCAGGTCGCTCACGTCGAAATAACGCGCGAAGTTGCGCGGCGCTTCAATCACATCTACGGCCGCGAACCCGAATTTGAGCTGAAAGTGGAAAAAGCCATCAAGAGCTTGGGATCGCGAAACTCCGCCCTGTACCGCTCGTTGCGCAAGGCGTTTCAGGAAAAGGGAGACGCCGACGCGCTCGCCAAAGCCCGCGCCCTGGTCGAGGCGAATGCCCGGCTCACGGTTGCGGACCGCGATCGCTTGCTCGGGTTTCTCGAAGGCGCTGGGATCGTCATTTTGCCCGAGCCGGAGGCGTTGTTGACCGCGACGCCGAAGGTCCCCGGGCTCGACGGGCGCAAAATGTCGAAGTCCTACGGCAACACGATTGGTCTGCGCGAGGATACGGACTCCATCGTCAAAAAGCTCAAGGCCATGCAGACCGACCCGGCGCGCGTGCGCCGCACCGATCCCGGAGATCCGGAGAAGTGTCCGGTCTGGGATTTGCACAAAATATACTCGACGGCGGAGACCCAGGACTGGGTGCAGAAAGGATGCCGCTCGGCGGGAATCGGCTGCTTGGAGTGCAAGGCGCCGCTTATTGAAAAAATAGTGGAGGAGGTGTCCGGCATCGCCAAACGGGCCCAGGAGTTCGAGGAGAATCCGGACCTGGTACGGGGTATTATCGCGGAGGGATGCGAGCGGGCGCGGACCGTGGCGCGCGACACGCTGGATGCCGTCCGGCAAGCTATGGCGATGAACTACCGTTGACATCCTTAGGAGTAGCGTGAAGCCTGAATTGACGTTGGTTCAAAACGCGGCGCCCCCGCCGCCGCCGGCCGCCGAGGTCGTGCCGGCGCAAGGTGAAATGCCGTTTGCGGTCGTGGAGGGCCAGCCCATTATCGAGATGCCTCGAGATCTGTACATACCGCCGCAGGCGCTCGAGGTGTTCCTCGAGGCGTTTGAGGGACCGCTGGACATGCTGCTGTACCTCATTCGGCGGCAAAATCTGGATATTCTCGACATCCCGATCGCTGAAATTACCCGCCAGTACATGCGCTATATCGAGTTGATGCAGGTGCTGCAGCTCGAGCTGGCCGGTGAGTATCTGCTGATGGCGGCAACGCTGGCCGAAGTGAAATCACGCATGCTGTTGCCGCGCGTCGGCGGCGACGAAGTGTCCGAAGAGGCAGACCCACGGGCCGAGCTGGTGCGCCGGCTGCAGGAGTACGAGCGCTTCAAGCGCGCGGCGGAGGGCATCGACAGGATGCCGCGGCTGGAGCGCGACACCTGGGTTGCATCCGCCGAACTGGTCGATCGCAAGGTGGTGCGCATTCCGCCCCAGGTGACATTGCAAGAAATGCTGATCGCTTTTCAGGACGTGTTGGCGCGCAGCGATATGTTCGCGCACCATCACGTGCAGCGCGAACCCCTGTCGGTGCGCCAGCGCATGACGGATGTCCTGACGGCGCTGCAGGCAAACGCCTTCGTCGATTTCGTGCGCTTGTTTGCCCCTGAAGAGGGACGCCGTGGCGTCACGGTGACCTTCGTGGCCATTCTGGAACTCCTGCGCGAGGGATTGATCGAAATAGTGCAATCCGAAGCATACGCGCCCGTGCATGTGCGCCTGGGCAATCCCGCCCGTCACCTGTCGCTGGTCGCCGACGACGGCGCCGCCAACGATGACCTAGCGAGAACTCAATGAACCACCAATACGTGAAAAATGTCGTTGAAGCATCGCTGCTGGCCGCCGGCCGGCCGCTGACGCTCGAGGAACTGGTGAGCGTGTTCGACGAGCGCGACGGATCGATTGCCGAGGAGGTCAAGGGTGCAATTGCGGCCCTGACCCAGGAGTACGAGACGCGCGGACTCGAGCTGCTGGAGGTGGCGAGCGGTTTTCGCGTTCAAATCAGAGCGGCAGTCGCTCAGCCGGTCGCGCGGCTGTGGCAGGAGCGTCCCGCCAAATATTCGCGCGCGCTGCTCGAGACGCTGGCCCTGATCGCCTATCGCCAGCCGATCACGCGCGGCGAAATCGAGCAAATTCGCGGCGTGGCTGTCAATCCGAACATCATTAAAACCCTGCATGAGCGCAACTGGATTCGTGTGGTCGGTCACCGCGACGTGCCGGGCAAGCCTGAGCTGCTCGGCACGACGCGTGAGTTTCTCGACTACTTCAGCTTGAAGAAACTGGATGACTTGCCGACCCTGGCGCAGCTCAAAGAACTCGAGGATTTGCGCGTGCAACTGACGCTTCCCGGCGCGGAGGCGCAAGTGCTGACGGACACGGATGGTGCTGTGGATGCCGCCGCCGCGGATATCGAGCCCGTAGTGGATGATCCGGTGGCGGATGATGATGAAGAAGCACGCGCGGAGAGCGACGCGCCCCGAACCCAGGGCCTGGTAGCCAGCGGTGCTTTAGACGACTCGATTTGATGGCCGCGCGACCGAAGGCGGCGCGGGCGCGGAAGGGCGCTTCCCGCCATGCGGGCGCGGTGGCCAACGATCCGCCGGCAGGCGAACGCGTGCAGAAGCTGCTGTCCGCAGCGGGCATCGGCTCACGCCGCGAAGTGGAGCGCTGGATTCGCGAATCCCGGCTGAAGGTCAACGGTGAGGTGCCGGCGCTCGGCGCCAAGCTGACCGCGCGCGACCGCATTACGTTGGACGGCAGGCCGGTGCGGTTGCATACACCGGCCGTGAAACAATCACGGGTCCTGCTGTTCCACCGCTCGCCCGGTGAGAATCTTGATCTCAAGGCCGCAACTTCGCGGGCCGCCGAACATCTGAACTTGCCGCGCGCGGCGGGCCGGTGGCTCGCGATTCAGCCGATGCCGCCCGTCGATGGGGGCCTGGAAATTCTCACCGATGACGGCTCTTGGGCGCACCGCGTGTCGCGCGGCGCGCACGCCTTGACCATCGACTACGTCTTGAGGATGCGGGGTCCGTTGAACGAGGCGCTCGTCGATGAATTCCGCTCGGCAACGGATTGCGAGGGCGAGGCCATGAGTATCTTGCAGGCCGATGCCAAGTACGGCGAAGGCTTCAATCACTGGCTCAACGTGACGGTGCGTGCGACCCGCTCGGCGCAGGTTCGGCATTGGTTTGCGGCTCGGGGCATCATTGTGAGCCGCTTGATGCGCGTGCGCTTCGGCCCCGTGCATCTCGCGCGTGATCTGCCGCGAGGCCACTCCAGAGCCATGCTGGCGAGCGAACGCAATGCGCTGATCAATGAGATCGACGCCGCCCTCGGGGAGATTGAGAAGACTCAAGGCACGAAGGCAGCAGTGCCTTGAGTCTTCTTCTAGTTGGCCGGCGGGCTCTTGGAGGCGTCCAGCAATTGCGCCAGGTATTGCTGCCAAACAGCCGCCCAGGTGTGCGTGCCATGGCCGTGCGTTTGATCCGACGCCGGCAGCAGTATGAAACGGCCATTCTTGACGCGTTTGATTTCACGCTCAGCGATGCCAAGTTCCGGCGGATTGATGAAATCATCGGCAGAGTTGATGTGCAGCAGCGGCGCCTTGATCTTCTCCAGGCCCGGAGCGGGGTCATAGTCCCTCGACGCGTTGACCTGGTATAGGAAGTCATTCGCGTCCAAGGTCTCCATCTGCCGCGGCATGTATTTTTGCAGGAATTCATCCGCCGCATCCCGGGTCGGCAGCGTGATTTGCATTTGAATGGGCGCGCTGCCGGCGATCAACAGCATTCCTGCCACCGTGCGCAGGGCGGCCGTCGGCTCGGTCGTGTAGTCGCCCTTCATCCACTGCGGATCATTGCGAATGGCGTCCATGGTCAAATCGCGCCATAGGCGGTTGCGTCCCGCGATCTGCACCGGCAGACAGGCCAGCGGCATGAGCGCGTCCATGAAATCCGGATAAGTCTCGCCCCATATGAAGGTGTGCATGCAGCCCATGGATGTCCCCATGACCAGACGCAGATGGTTGACATCGAGTCCCTTGGTGAGCAAAAGGTATTGCGCCAGCACCATGTCTTGATAGGAATATTGCGGGAAACGCATTCGCAAGCCGTCGCTCGGCTTGCTGGAATTGCCGTGACCGATGCCATCCGGAAGAATGATGTAATACTTATCCGCGTCCAGAAGCGCGCCTTTCTTGAACAGCACGCCGGAAAATCTCTCGTTGATGAGGCTGCGGCCCGAGCCGCCGGTGCCGTGCATGATCAACACGGCATTGGTGACATGGCCCAGTAGGTCTCTTTTCGGTTTGCCGAAGTGCGTGTAGTGCATGCGCAGTTCAGGCAGCGTTTCCCCGGAAGCGAAATGAAAATCGTGGATGACATAGTCGCCCTCGAGCGGCCGCGAATCGAGGTCCGCAGCATTGCCGGCCGCGCCTGCGAAACAGAACAGTGCCAGGGCGCCCGAGTACAGTTTGCGTAAATGCATCCGTGTGTTCCTCAAATTGTTATTGCGCGTCAATAAACTGACCATCAATACCGCGACCGCGTTCGCTCAGCAAGTACAAAAAAGGACCGGTTACCGATTCGGGCGACGGTACGGTGTTCGGATCTTCCGCCGGATAGGCCGCGGCCCGCATGGCGGTGCGCATCCGGCCGGGGTTTATGCTGTTGATGCGGATATTCGGCTCGCCCTCCAATTCCTCGAATAGCATGCCGCGGACCGATTCCAGCCCGGCTTTCGATACGGCGTAGGCGCCCCAAAACGGCCGTGCCTGCTTAACCACACCGCTGCTGACGAAGATGATCGAAGCGTCGGCGGACTTGCGCAGATCGGGCAGCAGCACCTGGGTCAGGATGAACGGTGCGGTCAGATTCACATGCAGAACTTTGCACCAGGTCGGCACGTCATATTGCTCCAGCGGCGAGCGATCGCCGAGAAGGGCCGCAGCGTGGACCAAGCCGTCGAGCTTGCCGAATTCAGCACCGATCGTGCGCGCGAGCGCGTCGTATTCCACCGCCGTCGCCGCCGCCAGATCCAGGGCGGCGATTGCCGGCTGTGGGGCGCCGAGCGCCTCGATCTCGTCATAGACGTGGTCCAGCTTGGCGTTGTTGCGGCCCGACAGAATGACCGTGGCGCCGGCGCGAGCGCATTCGATCGCGAGCGCCCGGCCGAGTCCGCTGCCGGCTCCGGTAATCAGAATCGTGCGCCCCTGCAGCAGCGCGCCGTCGGGAACGAAATCTCGTGGGATCAATTGCGGCAAGAGGGCTTATCCATGGGCGCGGCGCGCCGTCGACCAGGCGAGCAGCATATCCGGGGCGCGCGGAGACTCAAGGCTTGCCGTGCGCCGCTGCAGGTGTTTTAAGCCCAAAGCCGCCAATACCAGCAGGTGACGCTGCCGCGAACGGCAGGCGGCCGGCAAAGCCTGCGCCGCGAACTGATAGCGTTCAGCGGCGCGTGCCCGAAGCTGCTGCAAATACTCTTCGAGCTTCGGCGGGGGCTGCTCGGCGCAAAGATCGGCGTTGTCGACTCCCGCCGCGAGCAGTTCGTCCACCGCGAATGGCACGCGCCCCAAGCGCGCCTCGCGTCGATAGTCGCGAGTCATGCGCGCCAGGTAATCGGCAACGGCCAAGGCCCGCAGACAGTTTCCCAGGGCGATTTCGTCGACGGACTCGGAAGTCAGGCGGGATGCGAGCGCCAGGGGTGCGGCGCGCAGCGCGCAGGCATGGGGCTCGAGCTCCGCGCCTCGTTCCAACGGTACGCCGCTCAATTCCGCGACCGTCGCATTGACTGCCTCCCTTAAGGGAGTGAAATCGACCGCCTCGGCGCGCGGCAGCGACATCAGATACGTACCGATCGGATGCAGCGGGGCGCGGGCGATGAGCCGATGAATTTCGTCCTGCCACCAAGCCAGCTTGATGCGCCCGGCGCTCGGCTCAGTTCCAGGATCAGTCAGTGCGCTCCACTCGGCCAGCAGCGCATAGACGCCGAGCAGGGGCGCGCGCGCAGCGCCTGAGGCGAACAGCCAACTCCAGTAGCGCACCGATCCGATTGGGATGGCACGTGCTCTATAAGTTGCATCAAGTGTCTTCAGAGCTCGACTCATCGGCGGCCTCGCCCTCGGAGGGCTGGCCGCGCGGCGTGCGCGTCAAGCTGTCGATGGGCTCGATGGGCTCAATCTGGCGGGTCACGCGCAACCCGAGCGATTCGAAGCGGCGCGCGGCGGGCAGCACCTGCTGCTCCAAAGAACCCACCGCTCGATTGAAGGACTCGACGCTGCTGCCGAGCGATTTACCCAGTTTGCCGAGATGCTCGCCGAATACCGCCAATCTTTTGTATAGCTCTTCACCGAGCTGGCGCACTTCCCGGGCATTGTCGGCGAGCACTGTCTGCTTCCATCCGTAGGAGATGACCTTCAGCAGCGCAATGAGACTCGTCGGCGTGGCGAGCATGATGTTTTGGCGCATCGAGTCATCGATCAGGCCCGGATTTTCCTGCAGCGCTGCGGACAGAAACTGGTCTCCCGGCAGAAACAGCACGACAAAGTCCGGGCTGCGCTCAAATTGCGCCCAGTACTGCTTGGAAGACAGCTCGCGAACCCGCGTGCCGACGATCTGCGCATGCCGGCGCAGCTGCATGTTTCGATCCTCATCGCTCTGGGCTTCGACGGCCGCCAGATAGGCATCCAGGGGCGTCTTGACGTCGATCACGATGTCGCGCTGCTCCGGCATGTGCACAACCATGTCGGGCCGAATGGCGCCCGATTCGGTATTGAGGTGCAGCTGCTCGGTGAAGTCGACGTGCAGGGTCATGCCGGACAGTTCGACCACCCGGCGCAGGGTGATCTCGCCCCATTGCCCGCGCACGCCGGGCCGACGCAAGGCCGTCACCAGATTGCGCGTCTCGCGCGACAGCAGAGTTTGGCCGGTCGCCAATAGGTCCATTTGCGTTTTCATGGTGGCAAAGGAATCGATACGCTCGCGCTCGATCGACTGGATCTGCTCCTCGGTCTTGGCGAGGGCTTCGCGGATGGGCCTTACCAGCGATTCGATGGCGGATTCACGTTCCTTCAACACTTGCCAGGCGTCTTGCTGCTGGCGCGTCAGGCGTTCGCGGGCGAGGTCCAGGAACATTTCGTTATTGCCTTGCAGGCTCTCGCGTGCGAGGTCGCCGAACACGCCCTGCAGTTGCTCGCGGGTGCGAGCCGCAGCCTGTTCGCGTTCCGCGCTCAATTCTTCCTCGGTCTTGAGGCGCGCGCGCAGCACCTCCAGCTCGACGCGCAGCGCTTGCTCGGGGCGAGCACGCCAAATGAGCGCCGCCATGGCGCCGAACGCAATACCCACGATCAACGCCAACCACACCTTTACGTCGCTCATATGCGGTCGTTGGCTTTCAGCCAGTCCAATAAATCCGACGGCTGACTCAGATAACCGTCCGCGCCCCACTCGGTCGAGTTCTCGTCATTCCGCAAATAGCCATAGTTGGCGGCCAACGCCGGCATCGCGGCCCGGTGTGCGGCCTGGATATCGCGCTCCGCGTCGCCCACGTAAACGCACTCGCTTGGTGAGACCTCGGCAAGCGCGGCCGCGTGCAGCAAGGGCAGCGGATGAGGCTTGCGCTCGGCGACCGTATCGCCGCTGACGACGCAGGCAAAGCGCGGGCGCAGCCTCAAGTCGGCGAGCAGGGGATCGGTGAGCCAGGCTGGTTTGTTGGTGACGATCCCGCTCTTGATCCTCAAGTTTGCGAGCTCATCGAGCACTGCGTCCATTCCGGGAAAGAGCCGCGTCTCGCGGCTGAGCGCGCCGCGATAGATGTCCAGAAAGCGTTGCTGCAGCTGCAAATGCGTTTCTGGATCCGCGTCGGGAAATCCGGCCTTCACGACGCGTGCGGCGCCGTGACTCACGACGCTGCGAATCGCCGCGAAGGGCAGGGGCGCGAGCTGTCGCTCCTCGCGCAACGCATTCAGTGCGCCGACCATATCCGGGGCGGTGTCGAGCAGGGTGCCGTCCAGATCAAATAACACCGCTCTCGTGAGCGCCATGTCAGGTGCAGCGTTTGAAATGAGCAAGATAGTTGATGTCGGTGTTCGGCGAGAGCCGAAATGCGCGCGTCAGGGGATTGTAGGTGATGCCGGTCAGATCGATCAGACTTAACTTCGCCTCCCGGCCCCAGCGAGCCAGTTCCGAGGGACGTATGAATTTCAAGTACTCGTGCGTGCCCCGGGGCAGGATGCGCGCGATGTATTCGCCGCCGATGATGGCGACCGCGAAAGCCAGCGGCTTGCGGTTCAGCGTGGAGACGATGACATCGCCGCCAGGTTTGACCAAATTCGCCAGCGCCCGCAGTGATGCCGCCGGATCCGGAACGTGTTCCAGCATTTCCATGCACGTGACCAAATCGAATGAATCGGGCTGGGCGGCTGCCAGATCTTCCGCCGCGACGGATCGGTATTGAATCGCAACCTTGCTTTCCAGCGCGTGCAGTTCCGCCACATCCAGGACCGCCTGCGAAAGATCGATGCCGAGTACCCGCGCGCCCCGTTTCGCCATTGCCTCGCTGAGGATTCCGCCGCCGCAACCCACGTCGAGCACGTTCGCATCGCGAAGAGCCAGCGCCTGCTCGATGTAGCGCAGGCGCAGCGGGTTGAGTTCGTGCAGCGGCCGCGACGGTCCGGCAGGATCCCACCAGCTCTGCGCCAGCGCGCTGAACTTGGCCAGTTCAGCGGGATCGGCATTTTGGGTCGATGCGCTCATGGGTTACCTCGCGTCAGTATCCGAGCTGTCCAGGCCGCGGATCGCGCCGCCACATCCGGCCAATCGAGACGCGTCAGTTCGCCGCCGGAAAGAAGCTGCCGCCCTGCGATCCAAACGTCGCTCACGATGTCGCGGCCGCCGCCGAAAACCAATTGTGCGAGCGGATCGCCCACCGGCTGGATCCCCGGTCCCGACAGGTCCACACAACAGAGATCCGCCCATTTCCCGGATTCCAGACTGCCAACCTCGGCATCAAGACCCAGGACTGCGGCGCCGCCCTGCGTCGCAGCGCGCAGCGCGTCCCCGGCGTCGGTCAACAGCGCGGCGATTTTCATGTCGCCCCAGATGTCATGGGTCCAGACTTCAGCGCCCGCGCTGCCGATTCCAAGCCGCACGCCGGCGGCGGAAAAGGCGGCCACGGGGGGCAAACCGTTGCCGAGCTTCATGTCCGCCTGCGGGCATATGGTGACCGAAATACCGGTGCGCTGCGTGAGCTTCAGATCCGCGGAGCTGAGATGGACCATGTGCGCCGCATTGAGCGCAGGTGTCAGCAATCCCAGATTCCACAGGCGCTCGAGGGGCCGCATGCCATGCTTCGCGGTGCACTCGTCGATTTCGCGCGTCGACTGATGCACGTCCATCATGATGCCGGCATCCAATTCATCGGCCAGCGTCACGAGCCGCGCGAAGGTGGCATCGCTGAGCGTGTTCGCGGCGAGCGGTGCAAAGGCGGTCGAGACCAACGGATCGTCCCTGAACCTATCGCGCAGTGCAATCGCGCGAGTCAGGCATTGAGCGGCATCCTTCGCCCAGGGGGTGGCGGCGTCGGTGACGGGCATGCCGATCATGGTACGCATGCCCTGTTCATGCGCGGTTCTTGCCGTTTCTTCCGGAAAATAACTGCGGTCGCAGAAACATGTGATTCCCGACTTCAGCATTTCTGCAATGGCCGCCAGCGTGCCGTCCCGTGCGAAATCGGCATTCATGTCGACAGCGTTCGCGCCGCCATTGACGCCGCGAAACAACAGCATGGCGGCGGCCGATTGCACATTGATCATGCCGGGCATCAATAGATGGGAATTTCGCTGCAGCACCTGAGTGGCGGAATAACGCTCGGCGGCCACGGCACTCGGCAAAATGTCGAGAATTCGTCCATCGCGAACCAGCAGCGAATGACCTTCAAGGACCACATTTCGCGCCGTCATGGGCGCGATCCAGCGGACCTCGATGCGTAAATCGGCGGGGGCAATCGGCATGCCGCAAGTATATCGGCAAAAGCCGCCGCCGACTCCCGGATAGGCTTAAGACCCCTAGGGATATGTGCTAGAATTCCGCCATGTTTCAGACCTGTCTTGCCTCCTTTAAACCCACTAAATAAAGTCCGATAACTCACCGGACTCTCGCAAATGGCCGAGATCGCACGCGAAATATTGCCCGTAAATCTCGAAGATGAGATGCGCAAGTCCTATCTGGATTACGCCATGAGCGTGATCGTCGGACGCGCGTTGCCCGATGTCCGCGATGGCCTGAAACCGGTGCATCGGCGCGTGCTGTACGCCATGCGCGAGCTCAGCAACGACTGGAACAAGGCCTACAAGAAATCGGCGCGCGTGGTGGGCGATGTCATCGGTAAATACCACCCGCATGGCGATGCCTCCGTCTATGACGCGATTGTGCGCATGGCACAAGATTTCTCGATGCGCTATCTGCTGGTGGATGGCCAGGGCAATTTCGGCTCAGTAGACGGTGATCCGCCGGCCGCGATGCGCTACACCGAAGTGCGCATGTCGAGATTGGCCGGGGAATTGCTGGCCGATATCGACAAGGAAACAGTCGATTTCAATCCCAACTACGATGAATCGGAGCGCGAACCGGCGGTTCTGCCGGCGCGTATCCCGAACCTGTTGATCAATGGTTCCTCGGGCATCGCGGTCGGCATGGCCACCAACATACCGCCGCATAATTTGACCGAGATCATCACCGCGTGCATCGCGCTCATTGAAAATCCGGACATTACGCTGGGTCAGTTGATGCAGATTGTCCCCGGTCCGGATTTTCCAACGGCCGGATTCATCAATGGCGCGATGGAGATTGTCGCCGCCTACAAGACGGGTCGCGGCCGCCTGCACCTGCGCGCGCGAACGCACTTCGAGGATGTCGGCAAGGGCGAACGCCAGGCCATCATCATCACCGAGCTGCCCTATCAGGTGAACAAGGCGCGATTGATCGAGCGCATCGCGGACCTGGTGCGCGACAAGCTGATCGAAGGCATTGCCTCGGATGGTCTGCGCGATGAGTCCGACAAGGACGGCATGCGCGTCGTAATCGAATTGAAGCGCGGCGAGGTGCCGGAGATCTTGCTGAACAACCTCTATGCGCAGACGCCCATGGAGCAGGTGTTCGGCATCAACATGGTGGCGCTGGTGGATGGCCAGCCGCGCCTGCTCAGCCTCAAGGAAATGCTCGACGCGTTCCTGCGCCATCGCCGTGAAGTCGTCACCCGGCGCACCGTGTACGAGCTGCGCAAGGCGCGCGAACGCGGACACGTCCTGGAAGGCTTGGCCATCGCGCTCGCCAACATCGATGAAATCATCGCGGCGATCAAGGCCTCGCCGTCTCCCGCCGAAGCCAAGCTTGCCCTGATGTCGCGAGCCTGGAGGTCGGGCGCGGTGCCGGAAATGCTGGCGCGCGCCGGGGCCATCAGCACGCGTCCCGACGGCGAAATTGCCGCACTGGGCATCGTCGAAGGCGGTTATCGGTTGACCGAAACGCAGGCGCAGGCGATTCTGGAAATGCGCCTCAACCGGCTCACCGGGCTTGAACAAGACAAGATCATCGCCGAATTCCAGGAGCTGCTGGAACAGATTCGCGATCTGTCGGACATCCTCGCGCGGCCGCAGCGGCTGCTCGAAGTGATACGCCTCGAATTGGAATTCATCCGCGATACATTCGGCGACAAGCGTCGCACCGAAATCCTGGTCAATCACGAGGACCTGACCACCGAGGATCTCATTTCGCCCGAGGACGTGGTGGTGACGCTGTCGCATGGCGGTTACGCCAAGGCACAGCCGGTCTCCGACTATCAGGCCCAGCGCCGCGGCGGCCGCGGCAAGGCTGCCACCAGCGTCAAGGATGAGGATTTCGTCGACAAGCTGTTCGTGGCCAACACGCACGACACGCTGTTGTGCTTCTCGGATCGCGGCAAGCTCTATTGGCTCAAGGTCTATCAACTGCCCCAAGCCAGCCGCGGATCGCGAGGCAAGCCCATCGTGAATCTGCTGCCGCTCCAGGAGGGCGAGCGCATCAGCGCCATGCTCTCGATCAAGGATTTCGAAGCAGGCAAGTTCGTGTTCATGGCGACCAGTCTGGGAACGGTGAAGAAGACCTCGCTGGCGCTGTTCTCGCGGCCGCGCGCGAGCGGGATCATCGCCGTCGCGCTGGATCCGGGCGACAAGCTGGTGGGCGTGGCGATCACCAACGGCACCAAGGACATTTTGTTGTTCACCACGGGCGGCAAGGCCATACGCTTCGCCGAGGCGGAAGTGCGCGCCATGGGCCGCGAAGCGGCGGGTGTGCGCGGCGTGAAGCTCAGCGATGACCAGCGCGTCAATGCCCTGATCGTTGCCGAGGACGGTTTTATTCTCACGGCCTCGCAAAACGGCTTTGGCAAGCTGACGCCGTTGGAGGATTTCCCGAAGCATGGACGCGGCGGCCAGGGTGTCATCGCCCTGCAGATCACGGACCGCAATGGAATCATGGTCGGAGCGCTGCAGGTGAGTCTGGACGATGAGATCATGCTGATGAGTCAAAATGGTGTGCTGGTACGCACGCCGGTCAAGGACATCTCGGTGGTCGGGCGCAATACGCAGGGCGTTCGTTTGATTCGATTGGAAGACGGTGATCAGCTCTCAGGGCTCGAGCGCATCGAGGGACTGGCGGGTGAGGAAGGCGCCGATATGAACGACCCGGCCGGCGATCCGAACGGCGCGGCCGGCGATCCGAACGGTGCGGCCGGCGATCCGCCGTCCGGCGACTCCTAAGTCACTCCGTGCGCGCGTTCAATTTTTCACCGGGGCCCGCCGTATTGCCGCTCCAGGTTCTGGAGAATGCGCGTGACGAGCTGCTCGATTGGGGCGGCAGCGGCATGTCAGTGATGGAAATCAGCCATCGCAGCAAGAGCTTCGTCGAGGTGGCGACCCGCGCCGAGTCCGATTTGCGCGAGCTGATGTCGATACCGCCGAACTATCGGGTCCTGTTCATGCAGGGCGGCGCATCGGCGCACTTCTCCTTGGTGCCCATGAATCTCTCGGCGCCCAATTCGACGGTGGACTACGTGAATACCGGGCACTGGTCGCTGCGGGGCATCACTGAAGCGGCACGGTACTGCACGGTTCATGTGGCCGGCGATGCCGGCGGCAGCTACTCGCGGGTGCCGCCGCAAAATGAATTGCGTTTCAGCGGCCGCGCCGCCTATGTACATTACACGCCGAATGAAACCATCAGCGGCGTTGAATTCGGCTATGTACCGGTGACCGACGGTGTGCCGCTGGTGGCTGACATGTCATCGAGCATTCTGTCCAGGCCCATCGACGTCACGAAATTCGGCATGATCTACGCCGGCGCCCAGAAGAATATCGGGCCATCGGGGCTCACCGTCGTGATCGTGCGTGAGGACCTGCTCGGGCGCGCGCGCCCCGATACGCCGCATGTGTTCGACTACAAGGCGATTGCGGAAAATCAGTCGATGTTGAACACGCCGCCGACTTTTGCCTGGTACATGGCCGGCCTGGTCTTCAAATGGCTGAAAGCCGCAGGCGGCGTGGTGGAGATCGGCAAGCGCAATCAGGCCAAGGCTGCGATGCTGTACGCCGCCATCGATGGGTCGCGCCTGTACAAAAATTCGGTCATTGCCGATTCCCGGTCGCGGATGAATGTCACGTTTACGTTGACCGATCCCGCCCTCGACGCGGCCTTCCTCGCCGAAGCGGCCGGCGCGGGGTTGCAAGGGCTCAAGGGCCATCGGATCGTGGGCGGTATGCGCGCCAGCATCTATAACGCCATGCCGATCGAAGGCGTGGAGAAACTGTGCATGTTCATGCGCGATTTCGAGCGCCGCCATCCATGACGCGCCGTAAAAGCAAAGCCAAGCCCCGGGTAAAAATCGCGTCTGCGACGCCGGCGGGCGCGGGTCTTGGCAATATTCGCGACAGCATCGATGCCATTGACGCACGCATACATGCCTTGCTGAATGAGCGCGCTAGATTCGCGCAGTTGGTGGGCATTTCCAAGTCTGCATCGGGAAAGGCGGTGGACTACTATCGGCCGGAGCGCGAAGCCGAGGTGCTGCGCATGGCGCTCAAGCGCAACCAGGGACCGCTGCGCGATGAGGAAATCGCCCGCCTATTTCGCGAGATCATGTCGGCCTGCCTGGCACAGCAAGAGCCGCTCAAGGTCGCCTTTCTGGGTCCGGAGGGTACGTTCACGCAGGCGGCGGTGCTCAAGCACTTCGGTTCCTCGGTCCGCGCGCTGCCGCTGACCGCCATCGATGAGATATTCCACGAAGTGGAGGGCGGTGTGGCCGACTTCGGCGTCGTCCCCATCGAAAACTCGAGCGAGGGCACGGTCAATCACACGCTCGACATGTTCCTGACCTCGGGGCTGAAAATTTGCGGCGAGGTGGAGCTGCGCATCAGTCACTATTTGATGGGCAAGATGAGCGAGTTCGAGGCCATCAAGCGTGTTTGTGCCCACCCGCAGGCCCTCGCACAGTGCCGCGGTTGGCTGGACGACCAGCTCCCCGAGATCGAACGCGTGGGCGTCTCGAGCAATGCCGAAGGCGCGCGGCGCGCGCGCGATGAGCGCGGTACGGCGGCCATCGCCGGACGTGCCGCCGCCGAGATTTACTCTCTGAACGTGCTCGCCAATGAAATCGAGGATCGGCCCGACAACACCACGCGATTCCTGGTGATCGGTAGAAAACTCTTCAGCGCAAGCGGTGTGGATCGCACCACGTTGCTGGTTTCGACCAGCGACACCGATGACTCGGGGGCACTGTTCCAACTGCTCGAGCCGCTCGCCCGGCACAAGGTCAATATGACCCGAATCGAGTCGCGGCCCTCCCGCCGGCGCAAGTGGGACTATGTGTTTTTCATCGACATCGAAGGTCATGTGAGCGATCCGGCCGTGGCGAAGGCGTTGGCGGCGTTGGAAACGCGCGCCTCGCTGTTCAAGGTGTTGGGCTCGTATCCGCGGGCCGTGCTCTGATGCAAGGATTCACGGCGCATCCGGTGATGCGCGTCTCCGGCACGATGACGGTGCCCGGCGATAAGTCCATATCACATCGCGCCTTGATGCTCTCCGGGATTGCTGAGGGTGTCAGCGAGGTCAGCGGGTTTCTGGCCAGCGAGGATTGTCTGGCGAGCCTCGCCGCCATGCGCGCCCTGGGTGTGCACATCGAGCAGCCCAGCGCCACCCGCGTAGTCATTCATGGAGTCGGCATGCGCGGGCTGCATGGCGCCGGCCGGCCCCTCGACATGGGCAATGCCGGTACGGCGATGCGCCTGTTCACCGGTTTGCTGTCCGCGCAAGAGTTTGATTCGCAGCTGATCGGGGACGCGTCTCTGATGAAGCGCCCGATGGAACGCGTGGCGAAACCGTTGCGGGAAATGGGCGCCGACGTGCGTACTCGAAACGGCACCCCGCCGGTCGATATCGGCGGCTCCCGGCGGCTGCGAGGAATAGACTATCGAATGCCGATCGCCAGCGCCCAGGTCAAATCGGCGATCCTGCTGGCTTCGCTGTATGCGGCCGAGCCCACCACGATCACGGCACCGGCGGTGAGCCGCGATCACAGTGAGCGCATGTTGAAAAGCTGCGGCGTGAAACTGGTCGCCGATGGGCTGCGCATCACCTTGCACCCGCCGCAGCACCTGCGCAGCCAAAAGCTCACGGTGCCGGGCGATTTTTCCTCGGCCGCGTTTTTCATCGTTGCGGGTCTGCTGGCGGCTCCGCCGCAGGGGCTGCTGATCCAAAATGTAGGATTGAATCCAACGCGTACCGGGCTCCTGGAGATTTTGCAACGCATGGGCGGGCAGATCGAAATTTTGAATAGGCGCGAAAGCGGGGCCGAGCCGGTCGCGGACTTGCGCGTCGGCGCATCGGCACTGCACGGCATCGCGGTTCCCAAGGACCTGGTACCGCTGGCCATCGACGAGCTGCCGATTCTATTCATCGCCGCCGCCTGCGCGCAGGGCGAAACTCTGGTCACCGGTGCCGAAGAATTGCGCGTGAAGGAGAGCGACCGCATCGCGGCCATGAGCGCAGGCTTGGCGGCGCTCGGCGTCGCGCATACGGCATTGCCCGACGGCATGCGGATCGAGGGGCGCGACAAGGGCAGCGCTTTTACCAGCGGCGCGGTCGACAGCTTCGGCGATCACCGCATCGCGATGTCATTCGCCATCGCCAGTTTGCGCGCCGCCGGAGCCATCGATATACGCGACGTGGCCAACGTCGCCACGTCCTTTCCCGGTTTCGTGCCGCTGGCGCAGTCGGTCGGCTTGGGGCTTCGCGCAAGCGCCGCAGGCGAGAGCGCGGCATAGGGGGTTCGATTGAACGAAGTCCCCGTGATCACCATCGACGGCCCTTCGGGCTCCGGCAAAGGTACGGTCAGCCGCGCCGTTGCCAAACGTCTGGGCTGGGCGCTTCTGGATAGTGGGGCCCTGTATCGCCTGGTGGCCCTGGCGGCCCGCCGCTCCTCCGTCAGCTTGGACGAGGGCGCGGCGCTAGGCCAGTTGGCGGCCCGATTTAACATACGCTTCGGCTCCCATGAGACGGGGGAGGAAGCCGTGTGGCTGGACGATCAGGACGTCACCAGGGCGATTCGGACGGAGGGGGCCGGAAATGATGCCTCCAAGGTCGCTGCCTTGGCCCCGGTGCGCGCCGCGCTCCTTGAGCGCCAGCGCCGCTTTGCGGTTCCCCCCGGTTTGGTGGCCGACGGGCGCGATATGGGCACCGTGGTATTCCCCGGTGCCAGGGTGAAGATTTTTCTCACCGCATCCCCTGCAGAGAGGGCCCTAAGACGCTATAAGCAGTTGAAAGAAAAGGGAGTTACTGCTAACCTTGCCGCCCTTTCGCTGGAGATAGCGGAGCGTGATGAGCGCGATTCTACGCGTTCCGCTTCGCCTCTTGTGGCAAGCGCCGACGCCACCATGTTGGATACAACGGGTATGTCCGTCGATGACGTGGTTGAGCGCGTGTTACAGATTGCTCGTGCTTTGATTTAGGTTGCGGCTTTCAAGGATCGAACGCCGTTTTTCGTGGTAACCCTCGGACACTCAAGGATCGTGGCCAAGGATTTAGTAAGAGAGAACATGACAGAAAGTTTTGCGGAACTGTTTGAACAAAGCATAGCAAGCCAGCGCATTCGCCCCGGCACCATCCTCAATGGATTGATCGTCGAAGTTGGCCAGGACTACGTGATCGTCAATGTCGGATTGAAATCCGAAGCGGTCATTCCCTCCGATCAATTCAAGAACGAAAAAGGTGAGATCGAGGTCGCGGTGGGCGAGACCGTCGAAGTCGCCCTGGACAGCGTCGAGGACGGCTCCGGAGAGACGCGCCTGTCGCGCGAGAAGGCAAAACGCGCAAGAACCTGGACACGTTTGGAAACGGCCTTCGAGAAGCAAGAGGTCGTCATCGGCATCATTACGGGCCGCGTCAAAGGCGGTTTCACGGTCGAGATCGACAATGTGCGCGCGTTCCTCCCCGGCTCGCTCGTCGACGTTCGTCCGGTTCGCGATCCGTCGTACTTGGAGAACAAGCCGCTCGAATTCAAAGTCATCAAGCTCGATCAGAAGCGCAACAACGTGGTGGTTTCCCGCCGCGCCGTGGTGGAGCAGGAGTACAGCGCTGAGCGTTCCGCGCTGCTGGACAATTTGCAGGAAGGCGCAGCCGTCAAGGGCGTGGTCAAAAATCTCACCGACTACGGTGCGTTCGTCGATCTGGGCGGCATCGATGGCCTGCTACATATCACCGATATGGCCTGGAAGCGCGTCAAGCATCCGTCCGAGGTCGTGAAAGTCGGCGAGGAAATCGATGTACGCATCCTGAAGTTCGACCGCGAACGGCAGCGCGTGTCGTTGGGGTTGAAGCAACTCGGTGCCGATCCGTGGCAGAACATCGCGCGGCGCTATCCGGCCAACACGCGGCTGTTCGGCAAGGTCACGAATATCGCGGATTACGGCTGCTTCGTTGAAATCGAAGAAGGCGTCGAAGGCTTGGTGCACGTCTCTGAGATGGATTGGACCAACAAGAACGTCAACCCTGCCAAGGTGGTGCACGTCGGGCAGGAAGTCGAAGTGATGGTTCTTGACATCGACGAAGAGCGTCGGCGCATCAGCCTCGGCGTGAAGCAGTGCAAGGCCAATCCCTGGAAGGAATTCGCGGACAACTACAACCGGGGCGACAAGGTCAGCGGCCAGATCAAGTCAATCACGGATTTCGGCATTTTCATCGGCTTGGCCGGCGGCATCGACGGCTTGGTGCATTTGTCGGATATTTCCTGGGACTTGCCGGGCGAAGAGGCCGTGCGCAGCTATCAAAAGGCCCAGCAGGTCGATGCCATGGTGCTGTCGATCGATCCCGATCGCGAACGCATCAGCCTGGGCATCAAACAACTGGCCAAGGATCCTTTCTCGGCCTACATTGCTGAACATCCGAAGAACAGCGTCGTCAAAGGCGTGGTTCGTGAAGTGGACGCGAAGGGTGCAATCATCGATCTCGGCAACGGCGTCGACGGTCAGTTGCGTGCTTCTGATATTTCGCGCGATCGTGTGGAAGACGCCCGGCTGGTGCTGAAGGTAGGCGACGAAGTCGAGGCGAGATTTACCGGCGTGGATCGCAAGGGCCGCAGCATATCGCTGTCGATCAAGGCGAAGGACATCCATGAGGAGCAGGAGGCCATGCAGAACTATCGCACCGATTCGCCCACCGGAACGAGCTTGGGAGACCTTCTCAAAGAGCAAATCTCCGGCCAGGATTGAGGGACAACGGGCGGCCGCCGCGGATTCGCAGCGGCCGCCTTTTTTAAGCCATGTCTAGTGATGCCCACGGATCGATAATGACGAAATCGGAACTCATTGAGATCATATCGGCGAAGCAGAAGCATTTGCCGGCGAAGGACGTCGAGCTGGCCGTCAAGCAGCTCCTGGAAATCATGAGCGACGCGTTGGCGACGGGCGAGCGCATCGAGATACGCGGTTTCGGGAGCTTCTCGCTGCATTTTCGACCGCCGCGTCAGGGACGCAATCCAAAGACCGGCGAGGCGGTTGCGCTGGCCGGGAAGCATGTGCCGCATTTTAAGCCGGGCAAAGACCTGCGCGAACGCGTCAACGACGGTGCGGATCAACCGATCCGCGACTAGCTCGTTCTAGAGCGGCCGCGGGCTCGTGTCCGATTTACCGCTGCTGGGTTGGGGGTTGGTACTGGCGGCGCTGGTGATCGGCATTCTTGCCGGTCACTTCGGCTGGGGCAAACGCTGGCCATCATCTCTAAGCAAGCTGCACCCTGACTACCTGACGGGACTCGACTATTTGGTGACCGAGCAGCCCGATCGGGCGCTCGATATGTTCCTGAAGCTGATGGAAGCCAACGCGGAGACGATCGAGACCCATTTCGCGCTGGGTTCGCTGTATCGGCGGCGCGGCGAAGTCGAGCGCGCGATCCGCATTCATCAAAATCTTCTGGCGCGCAAGGAGCTGGCGCCGGAACACCGCGAACAGGCGTTGCTGGCGCTGGCCCAGGACTATCTGCGCGCGGGAGTTCTTGATCGCGCCGAGGGACTGTTTCAGCAGGTGAGCGAGGTGCCGCGGCTGCGTGCGAGCGCGCTCGATGCGCTGCGCGGTGTATACGAGCGTCAGCATGACTGGCAGCAGGCGCTAGGCATCTATCGGCAGCTGGCGCGCATCAAGGCCGCACCGGCGCGCACGGTTGCCGCGCATTACCTGTGCGAAATGGCGAGCCTGTCGATTGAGCGCGGCGACTTTGAAAGCGCGCGACATTGGCTGCGCGATGCGCAGTCGGAAGCAGCGCCGTTTCCGCGCGCGGCGCTGCTGAGCGCGCAAATCGCGGAGCAAGAAAAGCAGCCGGACGTTGCCGTGAAGCTGATCAGACAGGCTCTCGCCGATTCGCCCACATTGCTGCAGGAAGAGTTGCCGCACCTGCTCAAGCTCGTCGGCGCCGCCGAGCGAGATGCAATCCTCGCGGAACTGGTGGCGCAAACGGAGCTGCGCAACGTTGACGAACTCAAGCGCCTGGTGTTTGCGGCGATTGCGGCCGACCTGGGCGATGCCGCGCCTCTTCGGACCTCGATCGAAAAAGTCTTCTCGCAGGACGCCACGCTGCAGGCGGTCTGGAGAGAAGGCCCGGCGCAGTCGGCGCGGATCGCGCAGGAAATCGGCGCACTGCTGGCGCACGCCGAGAAATATCGCTGCAATGAGTGCGGCTTTTCCGGACGCAATTTTTATTGGCACTGTCCGGCCTGTCATTCCTGGGACACTTTCGAGGCGTACGCAATCGTCAAGCTGCGTTAGGGTGTGTCCTTGGTGTTCTGCGTGCGCCGTGAGAAATGTCCGACGGCACGCGCAAGAAAAATCCGTTATGCTTTGTGAATGACACACCCAGTGAAAGCAGTGGTTTTTCCGGTGGCCGGACGCGGCACACGATTCCTGCCTGTTACCAAGGCGAGCCCGAAGGAAATGCTTCCCATCGTGGACAAGCCGCTGATTCAGTATGCCGTGGATGAAGCGCTTTCAGCAGGCGCCGACACACTGATATTCATCACCGGCAGTTCGAAGCGCGCAATCGAGGATCATTTCGATTCGAACCCCGAACTCGAGTCGGTATTGCAGGCGCAGGGCAAGCAGGATCTGCTCGATACGCTGCGCGGCATCCTGCCCAACTGGGCCTCCTGCGTGTACATCCGCCAACCGGCGCCTTTGGGGTTGGGGCACGCCGTGCTGTGCGCACGCCCCGTGGTCGGCAACGCGCCGTTCATGGTGCATCTCGCCGACGATTTGATCGACGCGAAAACTCCCTGTCTCAAGCAAATGGCCGACATCTATGCGAAGCATCAGGTCAGCGTGCTGGGAGTGCAGAATGTTCCAAAGCAAGACACTGACAAGTACGGAATCGTGACGCTGGAGAAAACAATTGAGCCGCGCGTCGGCAAGATGTCGCACATCGTCGAAAAGCCGAAGCCGGACAAAGCCGCTTCAACCCTGGCCGTGGTCGGGCGTTACCTGCTGTCGGGGGCGATCTTCGATGATCTCGCCAAAATCGGCAAAGGTGCCGGCGGCGAGATTCAGCTCACCGACGGCATTGCGCGTCTCATGCAGCGCGAGCCGGTGTATTCCTTCGAATTCGAAGGCAAGCGCTACGATTGCGGCAGTAAGCTCGGATACTTGCAGGCGACCGTGGAGTACGGCCTGAAGCATCCGAGCCTGGGTCCCGAGTTTGCCAATTATCTGCGGGCGATGGTTCCGAAACTGTCATAGGACGGTGCTGCCGATATGATTTGACCGGCATGGCATCAAAGGCCCCAGCCATTGGTCTAGCGGAACCGGCCCCGCTGCGGCTGGCCAAAGCTTCGCGTTCCACTGCCGGTGCCCGTGCCTGAATTCGACCGCCCGCCGAAGCTTGGGGGGCGGCGCGAATCGCGGCGCTCGTAACTGCCATCGCGGCGTGCGCCGTGATTTTGTCCGCCATGTCGATGTTGCGAGTGCTGAGGACGTCCTTCGCGGGAGGGCGGGGGCGCGGCGGATTCGACGATCTTGAATGCCGGAGTCGGTAGTGTCGGGATACTGCGGCGCAGGACTCGCTCGATATCGCGCAACAATCCGGACTCATCGGAGGACACCAGGGAAATCGCTTCTCCCGCGGCGCCGGCGCGGCCCGTGCGCCCGATGCGGTGGACATAATCTTCGGGCACGTTAGGCAGCTCGTAGTTCACGACCTGCGGCAGTTCCTTGATGTCGAGTCCGCGCGCCGCCACTTCGGTGGCAACCAGGCAGGTGACCTGACCGCGTTTGAACATGTCGAGTGCTTTCACGCGCGCCGCCTGACTCTTGTTTCCGTGGATCGCGGCGGCCTGAATGCCGGCTCCTTCCAACTGTTGAGTAAGACGATTGGCGCCGTGCTTGGTGCGCGTGAATATCAGTACCTGGCGCCACTGCCCTTCCTGGATCAGATGCACCAGCAGATGCCGCTTCTGTTCCTTCTGAACCCGATAGGCGCGCTGCTCGACGAGTTCGATCGGGGCGTTGCGCGGCGCGACTTGTACCGACAGCGGGTTGTGCAGCAGACGCTCAGCAAGCCCGCGAATATCGTCCGAATAGGTCGCCGAGAACAGAAGATTCTGACGCTTCTGCGGCAGCAACTTGATGATGCGGCGAATGTCGTGGATGAATCCCATGTCGAGCATCCGGTCGGCCTCATCGAGAACCAGTACCTGGATCTTGGATAGATCCGCCGCGCGCTGTTGCGCGAGATCAAGCAAGCGTCCGGGGGTCGCCACCAAGATATCGCAACCGCTGCGCAAGGCGCTGATCTGCGGATTGATGCTGACGCCGCCGAATACCTGGTAGGTGCGCAGCGGCAGGTATTTGCCGTAGTCGCGCGCGCTTTGTGCAACCTGTGCGGCGAGTTCACGGGTCGGCGTGAGTACCAGCGCACGGGGCGCGCGGTGGGTCGCATTCGCTGCATCCGCCGTAAGGCGCTGCAAAATGGGCAGTACGAAGCCGGCGGTCTTGCCGGTGCCGGTTTGTGCACCGGCGAGAACATCGCGGCCCGCGAGCACCGCGGGGATCGCCTGTATTTGAATGGGAGACGGCGTGTCGTAACCCTTATCGGCGACAGCACGCATCAATTCGGGCAATAGCCCGAGATCGGAAAATGACATTATTAAACCTTTATGAAAAATGGACTCGCACGACGGCGCATTAAGCGTCCGCAGCGGTCAGCAGCGAGGAGGGTAAAAAAACGAAGTGCGTCGTGGACGAACAGCGAGCTAAAGGCGGTATTGACCGAGTACCAGCCTCATAAAGCTGCGCGCACTATACACACTTCCGCCGCCGGCGTCGAATCGACGAGTTGCGCGCCCGTTTTAGGGCAAATCCTGCAAAGCTCCAAATGTCCCCGGTGCAGTCGTACTCTGCAGCAGCACGCCAGGATGCGTCGTCGCCACCCCGCCCTGCATCGGGAAGGTCACGCCGTTGCTGACCACGATGTCGAGCTTGCCGTCGCCGTTGATGTCGGCGATGGCGATTTCGTTGGCACCGGGCGCGGTATAAATGCTCGCCGGCAGGAACTTGCCGGGATTCGCAGGATCGTGCAGCAGCACGGTGACGAAATTCTGACCGCCGATCACGATGTCGAGTTTGCCCGTGCCCTGCAGATCACGCAGCAAAATGGACTGCGGCCGGTCTTGCGTGGCGATGGCATAGCCAACCGGCGTGAGGAAGGTGCCGTGATTGGCGGGGTCTTGAATCAACACGAACACCGCCGTCGACATGCCGCCGGTCGGGCCCGGATCGGTGATGACCAGATCATTGAGGCCGTCACCGTCCACGTCAGCAATGGCAATGATGCTGCCGCCGATCACGTTGGCATTGGGAGTCGGCGTGAACACCGTCACCGGCGTGGCGAACGTCGTGCTGGAGGCTGCGCCGGTGTGCATCAGAACTTTGACACTGACACTGTCGGTAAGCGCCACATCCGCGGCGCCATCGCCATTGAGATCTCCCAAGGCGACCCAGTTGGCGCCTCCCGCATAGAGACTGACGGGTGCCGCGAAGGTGCCCGGCGAGGATTGCACGAACAGCGATACATTGAAATCGGCGGAGACCAAGTCGGGCAGGCCATCGCCGTTCATATCGGCGATCGCGAGTTGCGAAGCGCCGGGAGAGTTCAAGACGAGCGCTGGGTTGAATGTGCCGGGGGTGCTCTTGTTGTTGAAGAATACGCCCAGGGCACCATCATCGAAGCTGGCCGTCACGACATCCAGCACGCCGTCGCCATTGAGGTCTGCGCCGGCGATGAACAGGGGATTGAAGCCATCCGCGGTCGAGACGGGGGCGGCAAATACGCCGGCGCCGGTCGATAAGTACGCCTTGATGTTGGAGCCATACGAGGAGGGCTGCACCGTGCTCAGCGCGACCACGTCGGCGAAGCCATCGCCATTGAAATCGCCGGCGACGACGCCGTTCGAGAATTCGGTGGGGGTAATGTTCCCGCAGCCGTAGCAGCCGTAGCCATCATCGTTGCAACTTGCCAACGCCGCACACAGAAGAACAAGCGGCAACCCAAGCGAAGCAACACGAATATATTTGTGTAACATGCTGATTTTTCACCCCTTTAGAATCAGAAAAAGCATGTAGATTGACGAATGAGGCGACCCAAATGCCGCATTCCGACCGGCGTATCCTTGCAACTTAAGACCGGCAATGCCGTGTCCCAGTTCAACGTTTGACGGGAGTTCTCGATGACAGGAATGACGCTTTATTCCGGCCCTTTGAGCGTGTTCGGTGCCAAGGCCCAGATTGCATCCTTGGAGAAGGCGCTGCCGTGCAGCGTCGTGTTGCCCCGCGGCTATACTGGGCACCCTTAATAAGAGCTGCCAATCATGGGGCCGATGAAAAGCCATGGATACCGGACGTGGGGCTGCAGCGCCGCGGCTCTGGGCTGCGCTGCGATCCTGTCCGCGCCGGCCCAAGCCGCCGCACGCTTCGATATCACGGAAACGACAATCGCCGAAACGCAGCGCGCCATTGCCGAACATCGAAGCAGCTGTCACCAGGTCATCAGCCAATACCTGGAACGCATTGCTGCCTACGATCAGGGCACGCATCTGAATTCTCTGGTGGTCGTCAATCCCAATGCATTGGCGCAAGCCGATCAGTTCGATGCCGAGTTCAAGCTGACGCAAACGATCCACGGGCTGCAATGCATCGGCGTGATCGTCAAGGATAATTACGACACCCTGGACCTGCAGACGAGCGGCGGCTCGCTGGCTATGAAATGGTTCGTGCCGACCACGGATGCCTTCATGGTGAAGCGGATTCGGGATGCCGGCGCCATCATCCTCGCAAAATCGAACATGGCGGAATGGGCCTTCAGTCCCTATGCAACCGTCAGCTCGATCGCCGGGATCACCCGCAATCCGTACAACCTGGACTACGTTCCGGCCGGCTCGAGCGGGGGAACGGCAGCCGCGATCGCGGCCAACTTCGGCGCCGTGGGTTTGGGGACCGATACGGGCAATTCGATCCGCGGGCCCTCATCGCATAACGCATTGGTGGGAATTCGGCCGAGCATCGGGCTGACCAGCCGCGACGGGATTATTCCCCTGTTCCTCAGTGCCGATGTTGGCGGCCCGATCGTGCGTACTGTCGAGGATGCCGCGGCGCTGCTCGACGTGCTCGCCGGATTCGACCCGCAGGACCCGATCACGGAGAACTCCGCGGGACATATACCCAAAACCTACAAGGCATTTCTCGATCGGCGAGGGCTGCGCGGCGCGCGCATCGGGGTGTTTCGTGCGTACCTGGACGCGCCGACCGGCGATCCGGAAATCAAAGCGCTGACTGAAAAGGCGATTCAAGACCTGAAGGCACAAGGTGCCAAGATCGTGGACCCCTTCGAGATACCCAATTTTGAAGCGCTGACAAAAACCATTTTTTGCGGCGACTTTCAGTCCGATCTCAATAGCTATCTCGCGAGACATGGGCAGGGGGCGACGTACCAGAGCCTTGCGCAGATCATCGAATCCGGATTGTATCTTCCGTACATCGAGAGCCGTCTGAAGAGTACCGCGGCCGCCAAACCCGGCAGCGAAGCAGACCGCACGGTCTGTCCGGATGTGTATCACAACGATAAGAAAATCGCGTTTCGCACGGCGATCCGCGCGGCGATGGCGCACGACAAGGTGCAGGCCATCATTTACCCGACATGGAGCAATGCGCCCCGCAAGATAGGGGACGACAAGAGTCCCGCGGGTGATAACAGCCAGGTGCTGTCGCCCCAGAGCGGGTTCCCAGCGATCACCGTGCCGATGGGCTACACACATGGGGACCTGCCCGCGGGTTTGACATTTCTAGGCGACGGCTTCGATGAAGGCACACTGATAAAATTCGCATACGCCTATGAGCAAGCGACGAAGCATCGACACGCGCCGCAGAAGTTTCCGCCGCTAAATTAGCCAACGGCATACGCTGCATCCCTCGAACCATAGTCGTCATCCCGGAGAGTGCATGTTTAAACAAGACCATTCGAATATCGGCCGAGGCTCAAGACATACTCCGGGTTGGGTGTCTCTTTCACTGGGCGTGGCAGTCGCACTGTCGGCGCATTCTGCGGCGATCGCGCAGCAGAGCGCTTCCCGTCCCATCGTTCTGCATGCCGCACGCCTGCTCGAGATCGCTACCGGGCGCATGATCACGCCGGGAGAGATCCTGGTTGAAGGCGAGCGCATCACCGCCGCGGGTTCGGCGGTATCGCATCCGGCGGGCGCTCAAGTTATCGATCTGGGCGATACCACGCTGATGCCGGGCTTGATCGACGCGCATGTGCATCTTTTTCTACATCCGGGAGCGGAGGATTTGCAGACCGTCGAGGAGTCGGTGCCGCAGCGGACCGTTCTGGCAATTCTTGCGGCAAGAGATGACGTGATGGCGGGTTTTACGGCCGAGCGGGACATGGGGACCGAGGGTGCCGGGTCCGCCGACACCGCGGTGCGCGACGCGATCAACAAGGGCCTGATTCCCGGTCCGCGCCTGCGAATTTCGGGCAATGCCGTCGACATTCTCGGCGGTCACGAGGACGCCAATCATTTCAATCCCGCGCAGCACGTCTTGTCCAATGCAACCTACGCGAACAGCGCCGAGGAAATTGTTGCCGCGATCAGGCAACAGCACAAGGAAGGATCCGACTTCGTCAAGATGTATGAAACCGGTGCCGATTCGATGCGCGACGGGGTGCTGCAAACACCGTATCAGTACACGGTCGCGCAACTCAAAGTGGCCGTTGAGGAGACGGCGCGTTTCGGCGGCAATGTCGCGGTCCATGCCACCGGCGAACCGGGCACGCTATACGCTGCCCAGGCGGGCGTCGCGTCCATCGATCATGCGACGCAACTCAGCGACGAAACCATGCGAATCATGAAAGCCAAGAACATTCCTGCGGTGCCGACCTTTGCGATTTTCGAGTATTTCATGAATGCGTCGGAGGCCGGAGCGAGGCGTGAGCGGCCGATGCTCGAGTACAAGATCAAGGAATTCAAAAAACAGATTGCCGCGGGAATCCCGTTTGCGGTGGGCTCGGATGTCGGGCCATTTCCCCATGGAACCCAGGCTCGAGAACTGGAACTGATGGTGAAGTACGGAATGAAACCGCTGGCTGTGCTGCAGGCGGACCTGATCAACGGCGCAAGATTGCTCGGCTGGGGCGGCCAGATCGGCGAACTCAAGGCCGGTTATTTTGCCGACATTGTGGCGGTGCCGGGCTCGCCGCTCGAGGACATCACGGCGGTGGAACATGTGTCCTTCGTGATGAAAGGCGGCGCGGTCATGCGCATGCCCACGCCTGCCCGATAAGGCCCAAATTGCACGCGAAAGCCCTGAGGGCCCTGTTCTTCGATGTCTTTGGGACGCTGGTCGATTGGCGATCAGGTGTTGCGCGCGCCGCCGAGTCAATCCTCAAGCCGCAAGGGATTGTGCTGGACTGGTTTGCCTTCGCAGACGCGTGGCGCGATCAATATCAGCCTGCGATGCAGGCAGTACGTTCCGGCAGCATCCCGTATACCAAGCTCGATGTGCTGCACCGGCGAACGCTGCAGACCATCCTGCCCCGATTTGGGCTCGGCGGGCTGCAGGAAATGGATCAGGAGCGCCTCACGTTGGCGTGGCACCAGCTTGACGCCTGGCCTGACGTGCAGGCAGGGCTTGCAAGCCTGCGCCGGCGCTTCCTGATCGCACCTGTGTCCAATGGAAATACAGCGCTCATCTGCGACCTCGCGCGGCGCAATGACATTCACTGGGATGCGATCCTGGGCGCCGATCATGCCCGGGCTTTCAAGCCCATGGCCGAAGTTTATTTGGCGGCGGCAGACGCTTTCAATCTGCTGCCGGGCGAGTGCCTGATGTGCGCGGCCCATGGCAGCGACCTCAAAGCCGCCGCGGCGAATGGGTTGCGCACGGCTTTCATTGCAAGGCCACAGGAACGCCCCGGTTTTAGTGAGCGAGGACCGGGCACAGCGGTTGACATCTCAGCCGCGACGATCGTGGATCTGGCCGAGCAATTGGGCGCCTAGCTGGCGGGGACTTGAGCCTTTCTCTCGATCCGCCGGGCGGTCAGGATGCCTTCGGTGTAGCCGTTGGGCTGCTCACGGCCCTTGAAGATCAAATCGCAGGCGGCCTTGAACGCTATGTTGCGATCGGGATCAACGCCAAGGCTCTGGTAACCAGGGTCGGCGGCATTTTGTTGGTCCACGACGCGCGCCATGTCCTTGAGCGCCGTCATCACCTGCTCGGCGGAACAAACCCCATGCAACAACCAATTCGCCACATGCTGGCTCGAGATGCGCAGCGTCGCGCGGTCCTCCATCAGCGCCACATTGTAATAATCCGGTACTTTGGAGCACCCGACACCGGAATCGATCCAACGCACCACGTAACCTAGAATGCTTTGCGCGTTATTGTTGAGTTCCTCCTTGATATCCGCGCTGTTCCACTGCGGCGCGGCCACGAGCGGCGGCGTCAGAATTTCATCCAGAGAAGCACGGGGCCGTGTGGCGAGCCGCGCTTGCACTTCCGCAACATTTACCGCGTGATAATGCAGCGCGTGCAAGGTCGCCGCGGTAGGGGAGGGAACCCACGCCGTGTTCGCACCGGCCTGGGGGTGGGCGATCTTCGTTTTGAGCATGTCGGCCATGAGATCCGGCATGGCCCACATGCCTTTGCCAATCTGGGCATGGCCTCTGAGGCCGCAGGCCAAGCCGATGTCAACGTTCTGCCGTTCATAGGCGTCCAGCCAGACGGCCTTTTTGAGTTCGCTCTTGCGAGGTACGACTCCCGCCTCCATCGAGGTGTGAATTTCGTCGCCGGTGCGATCCAGAAAGCCGGTATTGATGAACGCCACGCGCTGACGGGCGCCACGGATGCATTCCATCAGATTGACACTGGTGCGGCGCTCTTCATCCATGATGCCAATCTTCACGGTGTTTCTCGGGAGCCCCAAAAGGTCTTCGACAGCGCCGAACAACTCGTCCGCAAAGCGCACCTCCTCTGGCCCGTGCATCTTGGGTTTGACCACGTACACCGATCCGGTACGCGAGTTGCGGCGCGCGCCGTCTCCACGCAAATCATGCAACGCGATAAGCACCGTGACGGCCGCATCGATGAAGGTCTCCGGGATGGGCGCTGCGCCTAAAGTCGCCATGTTGCTGAGCATGTGGTGGCCCACATTGCGGACCAGCATGAGGCTTCGTCCGGACAGCACAAGCTCTTTGCCGTCCGGCGTTTGGTATTGACGATCCGCATTCAAACGGCGAACGATCGGATTCGATCCTTTCTCGACGCGGGCCTCCAGGCCTCCCTTCATCAATCCCAGCCAGTTGCGATAGACATGGATCTTATCTTCGGCATCCACGGCGGCGACCGAATCCTCGCAATCCTGAATCGTCGTGATCGCGGCTTCCAATACGACGTCGCTGATCCCGGCCGGGTCATCGCGGCCGATATAGTGTGTGCGATCTATGTGAAGTTCCACGTGTAATGCGTGGTGCTGAAACAATAGCACCGATGGTGAGCCGCGCTCGCCCTGAAAGCCGTTGAAAACCGCGGAATCTTTGAGGCGGGTGGTCGGGCCGCTTTTCAACTTGACGTCAAGACCGCCTTCTCCCGCCGCGTAGTGCACCGCGTCGCGATGCGAACCGTCGGCGAGTGCAAAGTACTGGTCCAAGAAGTCTCGGACGAAGGCGATGACCTTCGCGCCGCGTTGCGGATTGTACTTGCCGCCGCGAGGCGCGCCTTCCTCCGGGATCACATCCGTGCCGTAGAGCGCATCGTATAAGCTGCCCCACCGGGCATTGGCCGCATTGAGCGCGTAGCGAGCATTGCTGACCGGCACGACCAATTGCGGGCCGGCAATCCGGGCGATTTCCGCATCGACGTTTGCGGTGCTGACGGCGAAGGGTTCTCCCTCTGCGACCAGATAGCCGATCTCGCGCAAGAACGCCTGGTACTTCACCCGGTTGAAGCCAGGGCCGGGATTCTGACGATGCCACGCGTCGATTTTTGCCTGCAATTCGTCCCGCCGGCGCAGCAGCGCGGCGTTGCGCGGCGCGAGGGCGCGAACCAGCGCCGCAAAACCCTTCCAAAATGACCCTGATTGCAGGCCGCTGCCCGGAATGGCCTCGTCATTGACGAAGTCGTACAAGGCCTTGTCGATCTGGAGTTGGTCTACGCTAACGGTCGCTCTCATCGCGCGAGTCCTGGAGTAGTGCAAAGACGCATGCTGCGGGCATTATCTTGCCAGATCAACGGCAATCCGGCCCGATTTTGCCCGACTGCGGTATCCTTCCCGCCAAAGTCTGGTTTCGGCGGAGAGATGCGCAGTCCGACAACCCGTGAATGGATGATTGGAGCGACCGCGGTGTCGCTGGGCATGGTGCTGGTGATCGGCCTGTTGACGCCGGCGGGAGATCGGGTGGCGTTGGCCCTGCGCGCGACGGCGCGTTGGTCCTTCCTCTGGTTCTGGCTGGCATCGACCGGCGGTGCTTTGGTCATGTTGTTTGGAGCCAGGTTTCAGGCCCTGGCGCAACGCGCCCGAGATTTCGGACTGGCATTCGCCTCAGCCCATTTGGTGCATATCAGCCTCGCCGTATTTCTCTTGTACGTCTTGGCGGCGCCGTTTCCGCTGCCCAAGCTGATTTTCTTCTTTGTCGGCGCGTTCTGGGTGTACCTCCTGGCGTTGTTGTCCATCAAGCCTGTGGCCGCAATGCTGCAACCACGCACCGCGCGGATTGTGCGAAGTATCGGAGTTGAATACATCACGCTCGTTTTTATATTCGATTTCTATCTTGGGCCGTTTCAGGGGGGTCTCAAGAATCTAGTAATCTACCTGCCGTTTTTGATGTTGGCGGTCGCAGGACCTGTGCTACGGATTGCCGCTGCCATAAAAGGTCGCGCCCGAGATCAGGCAGAAGTCGGTTTGGAGCGGCGAATTTCGTGAACACCAGCGGTTTGAACACGGTGAAAAAAAGGAATCATTGATGAAGTTGAGCATTGTTCTATTGACCTGCACGCTTGCGCAGCTGCCAGCGTTGAGTGCGCGGGCCGATGACTGGGTCATCGAACACGTCACGCTGATCGACGGCATTCATCCACCGCAGTCCGATATGACGGTTGCCGTTGAGGGCGAGCGGATTGTTGCAGTCACGCCGAGTGCGGTCGCGCGCTCTCTCAAGGGTCGGCGCATCGCTGGCAATGGCAAATTCCTGATCCCTGGCCTCATGGACGTTCACATTCACCTTCGAGGCGGCTTCGATGTCGGCGGCAAGGTCGATGCGCCGCTGGGGCCGCCGAATCGCGACGAGGGGGTGGCGGCACTGGCGAGTTTCTTGTATTCCGGCGTCACCACGGTGTTTGATGCCGGCAATCGCGCCGAGCACATTCTGCCGCTTCGAGCCGACGAGCGCGCCGGCAAGATCCTCTCGCCCCGCATCTTCGCCACCGGCAATCTAATCACCTATCCCGGAAGCCACGGCGACAAGATCGCGGTGCGGATCAGCGATTTCGAGAAAGACAAGGTGCTGCTCGATCAGCACATTGCCGAACAACAACCCGACATTCTAAAGCTCACGCTGGAGGAGGAGGGCTGGGGTTCGCGGCCAATGATCCCGTTGCTCCCCGTGGAGCTTTTGGAGAAGATCACCCGATATTACAATCAACATGGAATTCGCACGACGGTGCATGTTTCCAGCGAACTGCGCTCTCTCGAGGCCATCTACGCGGGCGCCGACACCCTGGCCCACCCCGTGATCCAGGCACCGGTCAGTGACTCCTTTGTCAGGTTGATGGGCGCCAAGAAAATACCCTTCGCCAGCACCCTCACCATCGGCGAGAACTACAGCCGCTTGGCCGAGCACCCCGAATACCTGGACCAGCCGCTGTATATGGCCTCATTGACCGCCGCGGAGCGGGAACAGCTCAAGACCAAAACCAGGGCGGAGTGGCAGGCGCGACCCTGGACTTGGTGGATGAAAATCATGACGCCAATTGCCGAGGAGAACGTCCGGAAGATTCATGCGGCAGGCGGAATCGTGGCCTGCGGTACGGATCAAAGCAGCGGACCTGCCACCCAGCGCGAAATGGAGCTGTTGGTTGCGGCCGGCATTTCTCCGCTCGACACGCTACGCATCGCCACTTATAACAGTGCCGTATTTCTCGGCAAGGCAGACCAGCTCGGTTCAGTGGATAAAGGCAAACTTGCCGATCTCGTCTTGTTGAGCAAAGATCCCGCAGCGGATATCAACAACGCCAAGTCCATTGTATTCGTCATGAAGGGCGGCCAAATTATCAATGAAAGCCAGCTGCCCTTGGCGGGCGGAAAGCAGAAGCGGCGCTTCGCGGGAACTTAAGTGGAGATGGGCGATTTGAAACCGTTCGACCCAGCCGACGTCGATGAAACGCTGACGCGCATCGTCCTGCACGCCGGCAAAAACCACTTGCTGTTTCCGTTCGTGAACGGGACCGGTGCCGAGCCCAAGTACCACTCCATCGGTATGGTGATCGCCGGGCCTGCCGCGACCATTCAGGATTTCCAAGAACTGACATCGAAGATCAAAAAAGCCGGCGAGGGTGCCGCGTGGCGCATTGTTTTCAACACGCCCTGGCTCATTCGCCCCTCCGAAGAGGGGGGTGCAGGACGCGAGCGGCGCAGCTAAGCGTTGTCGATCTCGGTACGGGAGTGTTCCAAGTCGCCGATGATGCTGTCGAGCGCGGCGTCTTCAATGCGGCGGAGTTCCGCCAGGATGGACACGATGCGCGGATATTCACCGAGGTGGTTGCCGTCGGCCCGCTGCAGTGTTGCCACATAAGTCTCCAGCGAAGGCAGTATTTGTTTGATACGAGCCGCATCCAGCCGCGCGGGCAAAGCCGCATTCCATTCGCCATACAGCCGGGTCAGGTCATTCAGGGCGCGGCGCGCCGGAATGTATGCCTGATGGCGAAAGGGCTCGAGCAGATGGGATGGCATGGTGCTGGGGTTGCTCGATGAGTGTCATTTAGTCCAGGCGCAATCGCCGGACTGACGATACCATATCGTCAGGAAGGCAAGATTTATGAACATTCGAGAAATCGTCGGTATGTCGCCGGTCATTCCCGTGCTCACCGTGAGCGAGCTGGTCGATGCCGTGCCGCTGGCGCGGGCACTGATGGCGGGGGGATTGCGCGTGTTGGAAATTACTCTGCGCACACCGGTCGCGATTGGCTGCGTCGAGGCGATCCGCAATGCCGTGCCCGATGCCGTTGTCGGTGTCGGAACGCTTACGCGTGCTGTGGACTTCGCAGCCGCTGGTCGGGCGGGCGCGCAATTCGGCGTCACCCCTGGCCTGACGCCGGAACTGGCGGGCGCAGCACGCGGCGCGCGATTCCCGTTGCTGCCCGGGGTCATGACGCCGACGGAAGTGACTGCGGCGCGCCATGCCGGGTTCAATATTCTGAAGCTGTTTCCGGCACAACAGGCAGGTGGAACGGGCATGCTCCGCGCGCTTGCGCCGCTGTTTCCCGACGTCTTATTTTGCCCCACCGGCGGCGTTACGCGCGCCGGCGCGGAGGAGTATTTGGCGCTGCCAAACGTTATTTGCGTGGGCGGCGGCTGGGTCGCGCCGCAAGAATTGCTGCAGGCGCGCGACTGGCAGGGCATTGAGGCGCTGGCACGAGACGCTGCCGCGATTAAGAAGAGCTAACACGTTGCGGTAATAGGGGGAAAAACACGCGGTGTCGAATCCTGGGCCACGTATCGAGATCAAATAGTTCGCGAGAAGTGAAAGCTATCGAGACTAAAGGAGAAGTCCATGAATCACCCAGTCGTATCGCACGAGGAGTGGCTCGCCGCTCGAAGAGCGTTGTTGGAAAAGGAAAAGGAGTTCACGCGCCAGGGTGATGAGCTAAGCCGCCAAGTGCGCGAGCTGCCGTGGGAAGTGGTAACCAAGGAGTATGTGTTTGATGGACCCGACGGCAAAGTAGCACTCGCCGATCTCTTCGAGGGCCGCAGCCAGTTGGTAATCTATCACTTCATGTTTCATCCGGACGACAAAGCTGGTTGCCCGCATTGTTCACTGCGCGCCGACGGATTCGGCGGCATCGGCGCGCACCTAAATCAGAGGGATGTGACGATGGTCGTGGTGTCACGGGCTCCGCACAACAAGCTGGCGGAGTACCAAAAGCGCATGGGCTGGAGCTTCAAATGGGTATCCTCCGGCGGCTCGGACTTCAACTTCGACTACCAGGTATCGTTCACGCCGGAGGAAATGGTGGCCAAGCGCGCCCTCTACAACTTCACGATACGTGACCCAAAGGCGCGCGATAGAGAGGGTCACAGCATCTTCTACAAGGATGAGAAGGGTACTGTATTTCACACCTACTCTTGTTATGACCGCGGCAACGACAAGCTCAACATCCACTATCACTATCTGGACCTCGTGCCCAATGGACGTGCTGAAGGTGGTCGCGGTCCGTACTGGGTGCGCCGTCGCGACGAGTACGGTCGGTAATGGGCTCATCCCGTGGTGGCGCGACTTGAAGCGATACCCTGGCGAAGCCACATAACCATCATTTCCAGCGAGAAAGTAAGCCATGAGTAAAACGTTATTTGCTTGGCTCGCGTTTGCAGTTATGGCCGGCGCGGCGCAGCCCGCGCACAGCAAAGATCGGGGCGTTGCGGGAACTTACGATCTGCTCATTTGCAAGGGGCCATGCTCATTCTCGGATCGGAAAAACGTGGATCGGACTGCGGTCATCGCAATATTCGATAAAGCGATGAAGCGAAAAGACGTTGACGGAATCGATTCCACTTCTGATGTTAAGCACGATCCCGTAAGAGCCTGCTACCTGCTCACGTATCCGAATCGCCAGAAATCCGGCGTGACGTCATGGACGCTTGACGGAAAGACTCTTTCGTTCTCGTTGATGCATTCGCCGGAGTCCTGGTACTCCGTACGAGTCGAACGCGCGGGCGACTTGCTTAAGGGTTTGGGCAATTTCTGGTCCGCAGGCGTTGCGCCTCCTCCGGGGTATATGCCGGACACGATTGTGGGGCGGAGGCGGGGCCCTGCGGATATTGGGGCATGCAAGGCGGATGTTAAATTGCCCACAAGCCACGAATCCAACCGATGAGTCTCGCAGCTCCGGTGAATCCAGCGTCCTCCATGCAGCCGTATTCGGCTGTCTTGCTGGGTTCAACGGGGAATGTGGGACGGCAGATTGTGAACCTGCTGGTGGCTAGTCCCGCAGTGGGGCAGGTGGTGGTGGTGAACCGCCGGAAGACCGATGAATTCAATGGCATGCACAAGGTGCGCGAGGTCGTGGTGCCGGACGTGGGCACGTTGCCCAAGGCCGTCGAGCTGGCGGTGAGGGAGGCAGGCGCCACGGTCGGTTTCTGCGCCATTGGCGTCGGCAAGGGCAGCCAAAAGATGCCCGAGGCGGAGGTACGCAAGATCGAGGTGCAATTTCCCGAAGCCTTCGCCAAAGGATGCAAGGCGGGCGGCGTTCTTTCCTTAGGGCTAATGACCGCCGCCGGCGCCAACATCAAGTCCTCATTCTCGTATGCGCGCATCATTGGCGAGAAGGAGAAGGCGGTCACCGGCGTAGGCGTGCCAGCTCTAAGCATCTATAAGCCCAGTGTCATTTTGGGCAACTCGAACACTCCATCATACCTGCACTATGTTCTTCCGGCCGTTGAATGGGCCCTGCCGTCGCGCTATCACTCCATCCACAAGAACGAGCTGGCCAGGGCCATGTTCGAGGGCACGCAGAAGGCGCTGGTCGAGCTGCGGCAGGAGCAATCCGAAGGTGGTGATTTCCTTGAGCCAGAGGTCAGGTTCTACGAGTACGCCGACATGAAGCCGCTCTTTGGTAGGGATGACCCGAAGGATTGACGTGGCTCGGCGACCGCAGCGCTTCGATAAGCGTCAAACTTCGGGCCTCGAGAACATTTCGGGGGGAACATGGCCTCGCTGGATCACCTTATATTGAAGGTCAACGACCTGGAAGCCAGCGTGGATTTTTACACGCGGATTTTGGGATTCGCATTGGAGGGAACCGACGGACCGTTCACCGTGCTTCGTGCCGGCCCTGACTTCTTGCTGCAGCTGGCTCCCTGGGGCACTCCAGGATCGGAGCATTACGCATTCATGGTGTCGAAGGTGGAGTTCGCTGGAATCTTTCGACGGATCCAAGCGGAGGGGATTGCACATGGGCCGGCTTTCGACGCCGTTGGTGCGAATACCGGGCCTGGCAAAGAAACGGGTGCGCGGGGCCTTGCGCCCACTCTGTACTTCAATGACCCGAACAAACACCTACTCGAGATCAGGACGTATGAACGGTAGGTTAGCCGATGGAATTTCGCATCTGATGACGATCACAGGACTAGTGAATCTCTGAGCTCGTATCCTTCGGCTTTGGGCAACGCAGAAGCTCATCCAGCGCCTTGAGTCCCGCGAGGTTCGGCAGTTGTTGCGAGTGGGAGGAGTCGCTGAAGATCATGGCCATCTGCGACTTCTCGTCGAATGCGTTCCAAACGGGCAGACCGGGACCGTTCGGATCGCCGTGACTCGCGAAGTTGATCCAATATTGGCGCATCAGCGCGGAAACCGCCGCGTCACGGGGGGGTGGGGGTTTGGGGAAATTGCCGAATACGAAAGGATATTCAGCCGCATGCCAGGCGCCGAAGGGTTGCTCGGGGCCGTGTACGTCGAAGAGAAAAACGTATGCACGGTTGCGGCCTTTCAGCGACTGCAGTCGTGCCCAGGTCCATATGGGCCAGCCATCATAAAAGTCGCGAAATAAATAGCGCAGCCGGCTGGTTTCATCGTTGGTGCGCGGATAGATCTTATCGATGGCAGCTTGCGCCTGCTTGCAGCCCGATCGGGCGATCACGGAGTCCATCCAGTCGACCAAGACCTTGGACGGTGTTGCACCGGCCTCATCGGTGCTGAAGCCAACCAGAATCGGCGTGTCGTTGAATTTCCCGCGTTGGAAGAGATCCAAGTTCGAGCCCACGATCAGACGGCCATCGATGGTTGGGCGCAATTCCAACTCTGAGGAAGTGGGTGCATCCAATAGGGCCTGCGCAGAAAGGCTTCGTGCAGATGCTAGATTCGTCACGCCGAGCGCCTGGAAGAAATCCGTCCCGGTCTTTTCGGCGTCATCCAGCGGCGGGAGTGGGGTGAGATTGCGCGGTATCGATTTTAGGCTTGGATAGAAGCTGGCTCGACCGACAGCGATGCCGCGCTGGTACAAGCCTTTGGCCGTCGGAGCGCCGGCGAGAAGACTGACGATATGGCCACCGGAGGAGCCGCCGAAAATCGTGACTCGTGAGGGATCACCGCCGAATTGCGCGATGTTGGCCTGCACCCATTGCAGCGCGGCGACGACATCGAAGAAGCCGTAGTTCCCGGAGCCCTGGCCTGACTCACGCGTGAGTTCTGGATGCGCCAGGAAACCAATAGCCCCGAGCCGATAGGCGATCGTGACGAGAACCGCGCCCTCAGGCGCCAATTTCGTGCCGTACGACAAGCGCTCCCAAGACATGCCGTTCGTTAACCCACCGCCATGGATCCAGACCATGACCGGGCGCCGATCACTGGCGGTCGCCGCGGCCGTCCAGACATTCAAGTACAGACAGTCTTCGCCGAGCAAGTTCGGGCCGGGATTGCCCGTCCAGGGTTGAACGCATGCTGGCGCGAAGGTGTCCGCTTTGCGCACTCCACTCCAGGGAACGACGGGTTGCGGCGCGCGCCATCGCAATGCTCCGACCGGCGGGGCGGCAAAGGGGAGGCCTTTGAATGACGCGAGGCCGTCCTTTACTTCGCCTTGAACCCGGCCGCCTGTGATGTCGGCGTATTCAATTGCACTGTGAACTCGGTAGGAGCCGGCCACTGACAAGGTTAATAACGCTGCAAGCCACAAAGACGGGTGTTTCATGGCGAAACTATGCGGCTATGGCCATAGACGGGCAAGGAGTGGAGACAAAGGTTCTATCGATAGGGTAGGGGGCTATGGTAATATTCGGATATGAGCCATGCGATTCGCGACCAAAAGAAGCTGCTCGCCCGCGTGCGGCGGATTCGAGGACAGGTGGAGGGGATTGAGCGGGCCCTCGTGAGCAAAGCGGGGTGTGAGCAGGTGATGCATCTGATAGCCGGGGCGCGCGGCGCCATGGCCGGGCTGATGGCGGAGATCGTGGAAGACCATGTGCGTTCGCATCTGGTCGACGCCGAAAAACATCCCGGCGCCCTTAAAATCGAGGCGGCCGACAGTCTGCTCGATGTAGTCCGGACTTACCTAAAGTGAGCACTGCCATGGTCGTTCCTACACCAGCCGAAACGCCGATTCATCAGCATGTCTTTCTAGGCGAAGCGCACGCGGAAAGCGAACGAAAAACTTGGGCCGTGATCTGGCTCTGCGGCGCGATGATGCTTGCCGAGATCGTCGGCGGGCTTCTATTTGGATCGATCGCGCTCGTGGCGGACGGTCTGCACATGAGTACACACGCCGGCGCGCTGCTGCTCGCCGCGCTCGCCTACACTTACGCCCGAAAGCATGCAGCCAATGCGAGCTTTACCTTCGGCACCGGTAAATTCGGCGATCTTGCCGGTTTCACCAGCGCGATCGTGCTTGCCATGATCGCAGTCCTGATCGGCTATGAATCAGTGACGCGCATTTTGGTTCCAATCCAGATCCACTTCGCCGAGGCGATCCCGATCGCCTGCGTTGGCTTGGCGGTCAATATCACCAGCGCATGGCTTTTGAGCAGCGGCGCTCATCACCACGGCCACAGCCATGGTGGGCAAGGCGAGCACGATGAGGCACACGTCATCGCAACGCCATCCGGCGACTTAATCCTCGAAGTGTTCGAAGAGGGAGTGCCACCGCGCTTTCGACTGCGTGCGGCGGTTGGGCCACCGCCCCCACCCCAAACCACACTCATCACGACGGTGCGGCCGGACGGCGTTCGCCAGGAATTTACCCTGGTGGCCCGCGCCGAATATCTCGAGTCGGTGGAGGAAATTCCGGAACCGCACGCCTTCAGCGCGCAGGTGCGGATTGGCGCCGCTACTTACACTGCGGTCTTCGAGGAACATGACCACGGGCATGGCGCAGCCGGGCGGGACAACAATATGCGGGCCGCGATTATCCACGTAGTCGCGGATGCAGCTGTCTCGGTCCTGGTTATTATCGGACTCGTGCTCGCCCGCGCGTTCGGCTGGCTCTGGATGGACCCTTTAGCCGGAATCATCGGGGCCATCGTGATCGCAAGTTGGTCTTACGGGCTCATCCGTGACACCGGCGCGATCCTGCTCGACAGAATTCCCGACAGCCGCTTGGCCAGCGATGTGCGCAATCTCATCGAGAGCGACGGCAGCAGGGTGGGCGACCTGCATCTTTGGCGCCTCGGGCCCGGCCACTTGGGCGCTATTGTCTCCGTCTGTTCCAAAGAAGGTCGCACCGCGGACTATTATCGAGAGAAATTGGCACGGTTCCGTTCGCTTTCTCACGTCACAATAGAAATTCACCGTTGATCACTCGCCGAGGCGAGCGCGCCTCGCTAAGGGAATGGTTCAAACGCCAAGATGGCCGCTTCCTGATCGCCGATCGCCTGGGATGCAACATAGAGGCGATTGAGTTTGGGTACGAATAGCGATGTACCCGAGCCCGGCCTGGTCTTGACCTTTGAGATCAATTGGTAATGGTCGGCATCTTGCTGCTGGTAGACGTAAAGCCATCCCGGCGAGGCCTCCGGCGTTCCATACCAGCGCCCGCCCGAAACGTAAACGCGCTTAAGATTCGCGTCGTAGTAAACGCCGTCCATGGTCTCAGGTCCCGGAAGGCTCGTAATTTCTTTACCGGACTCACTGTCGTAGACGGTCATCTCCGCGGGAATTCTCGTGCCCACAAAAAGACGGTGCCGCGCGCGATCGAGACTCATATCCGCTGCGCCGTCGCCATGCGCAGCCCAACTCTTGAGCAGTTCTCGCTTGCGGCTATCAAACTGAAAGATCATGTCGGCACGCGAGTCGCAGGCTAGAAGCCTGCCGTCATCGTCCATCGCCATTTCCGCAAGGTGTCCCGGCCGGTGAGTGGGAGCAATCATGTCAGAGATGAACTGATCTGATTTTGCGCCGCGCATGGCCCGCACGACGCCAATCCTTTCGTAGGCGTCAAATCCCGCGTTTTGGCCGCCGTAGCCGAAATAAATCAGGTCGGTCGCCGGATCGTACAAAAGCCGGTTCGGATCCGGCTCGAGCTTGATGGCTTGAATCAAGCGAAAGGTCTCTCCCTGGAATATCCGCAGCGTTCCGTCGAGGCTCGAGACGTACAGTTTGTTGAAATCGCCGCCCAGAAAGAGCGCGTCCTGAGCCTCTTTGATGCCGGGGATGGTGTTGATGACATTACCCGCGTTCAAATCGAGAACTTCCAGAGTCCCATTGGAAACAGCCGCCACGAACAAGCGCTTTTTTTCCAAATCCACGGCCATGTGATCGAGACGTCCACCCACGCCCGGAAGGGCAATGGATTGAACCAGTCGAAGAGTCGGCCTCTCCTCCCCCTGGACACGAGCTACGACGAGAAGCCCGACACAACACAGAAGCACGCGGAGACTTTTATGCACGATATCCCGCATTGTTCTGTCCAGGGTTGGAAGTGACCTTCATCGACTTCCAATTTACCGGAGATGGATCCCCGTTGCGATGGTTACTTCGTCAACGCCGCAGTCGCAGCGGCCGACGATGGGCGCTGCTCAGGCGCATCGATGCGCCACCCGCCACCCAGCGCTTTGACCAATAGCACGCTGGCATTCATGTATCGGTTCAAGATGTTCACGCGGGATAGCTGCGCCTGCAGCGCGATGGTCTCCGCTGTCGCCACCTCGAGATACGTGACCAGTCCTGCCTTGTATCGATAGCGCGCCTGCTCAAGGGCCTGGCCACTGGCCGTTACGGCAGCCTCCTCGCTGAGGCTTTCCTGATCCAGCCGATGCAAAGCAGCCAAGCTATCCTCAACTTCTTGATAAGCCACGAGCACGGTATGGCGGTATTCGGCCACCTGTTCATCGTATTGCGCGTGAGCCTGGGCGGATTGCGCGCGGTGCCGACCGGCATCGAACACGGTGAGCAGGCCCGCCGGTCCCACCGACCAGAGCCGGCTTGGCGCAGTCAACCAAGTCGAGGTTTGCGTGCTGTCGAAACCCGCGGCGGCAGCGAGGCTGAATACGGGGAAATATGCGGCTCGCGCAACACCGATTTGCGCGTTGGCGGCGGCGACTCGTCGCTCCGCCGCCGCCACATCGGGTCGACGCTCGAGTAAGGTCGACGGCAAGCCGGCATCGATCACAGGCGGCGCGGTGTTTTGAGGCAGCGGATTCGACGCGAGGTGAAATCGCGACGGGTTTTCGCCGATCAGCACGGCAATCGCGTGTTCGGTCTGGACGCGTTGCAAAGCTACGTCGGCTGCCTGTGTGCGGGCGCCTTCGAGCTGAGCTCGCGCCTGATAGACATCGGCCGCGGCCGCCGCGCCCCCTTGGTAGAGATTTTCGGTGAGCGCGAGTGACCGCACGTAGTCGTCGACCGTATTTTGAAGCAGCAGGAGCTCGGCATCCTCGCCCCGCAGCGTATAGTAATCGCTCGCCAGTTCCGCGTGCTGCTCAAGGTCCAACGCCGCAAGATCGGCGGCGCTCGCCTGCTGATTCGCTTTCGCCGTGTTCACCGAATTGCGTACCCGCCCCCACAGATCGAGCTCATAGGAGAGGTCGGCCTCGACATCGAAATTGTTAAAGGTCGGCTCACGGCCCGGCACGTACGTCGGGGAGTTCTGAGAGACACGCTGCCGGGTTGCAGAGGATGCCGCGTTCAGCGTAGGCGCAAGGTCCGCGCGTGCTATACGCGTCGCCGCGCGCGCCTCCTGCAGGCGTGCAAGGGCGGCCTTGATATCTTGATTGGCGTTGCTGACCCTGACTTCGAGCGAATCAAGCACAGGGTCTTGAAACATCGTCCACCACGCGCCGGAGGCTTGATTTTCCCGAAACTCTGCCTTGCGCCAATCGCCGGCCTCCGCATACGTATCGGTGGGCGCCGTGCTGCTCGGAGTCGTATAGGGCGGCGCCAGAGAACACCCGCCGAGGATCCCGAGCAGAGCAACCGTCGCCGTTCGCCACACCGCTTGCATGCCGGAACCTTTAGGTCGATTTCGCCAGAGTCTTCGGACCCTGTACGAGGGGCGCGGAGGAGACGCGCACTGTCATTCCATCGACAATGGAATCCGGCGGATTCACGACGACAGCATCGTCCGGATTGACACCCGACAGCACTTCGATCGTGCCGCCAAAATCGCGGCCCTGGGCAATGCTCTTCAGTCGAATCCTATGCTGGCTATCGACGGTTGCGACCTGCGGTCCGGGGGCGCGGAACAAGACCGTGTTGGCCGGCAGACGCAAGGACGGAAGGTTCCCGGCAATTTTGAAGTGGACTTCGGCATACGCGCCCGGAAAGACTTCGCGCTGAGCATTGTCCAGTTCCAGTTCGACTTGCAAGGTGCGCAAGACCGGGTCCAGCGCGTTCGCGGTGCGAACCGTCGTAGCCGCGTATCCCTTGCCGGCTTGTTCACTGAACTTCAGTTCCGCCTCGAGCCCGGGCTTCGCGGCCGCCGCATAAGGCTCGGGGACCTGCACATATATGCGCAGCTTGTGAGTATCCGCGAGGCGAAACAGTTCTGAGCCCGCGGCTTCACCGGCATTGATCAGGGCTCCGATATCGGTGTTGCGCGCGGTGATGACACCGTCAAACGGCGCGACGACATGCTTGAATGATTCCAACTGGCGCAGCCGCGATACGTTGGCCGCCGCCGACTCTGCGATCGCCCGTTTGGCGTCCGCGTCGCCGTCCTTTTCATCCGCATCTTGTTTCGATACCGATTCGGTTAGCAGCAGCGCCTTCCAGCGCGTGTTGGTCCTGTTTGCCAGAGCCTCGTTGGCACGAGCGGTAGCCAGATCCGCGATTGCCTGGGCGAGCTGCTGATCGATTTCCGGAGTGTCGATCTCGGCGAGTATTTGTCCCTTTCTGACTGGGCTGCCGATGTCTACGAACCATGACTTGATATATCCATTGGTTCTCGCGTGGATGGGCGCCTCGCTGTAAGCGTGTACGGTACCGGGCAGCACTAATTCTTCGCCGGCAGCGGAGCGGGTCGGTGCGACGGTCACGACGAACTGGGCCACTTCGGCGGCGGTCTTTTGGCGCAAAGTACTGCGCGCCATCACGCGATGGACCTCACCCCAGGTCACAAGCATGAGGGCGACAACCAGCAAACCCCAAAGACGACGATTCATCTTGCGCGGTGTCTGCGGTTTCAGAGTATGCGATACGGACTCAGACATGAGAGAACTCCACTGGGTGCGCGGGATGCATCGATCGGCGGCCGTGGATGATCGAAAAGACCGTCGGCACAAAAAATAGCGTCGCGACGGTCGCGAACATCAGCCCGCCGATCACGGCGCGCCCGAGGGGCGCGTTCTGTTCACCGCCTTCGCCCAGGCCCAACGCCATGGGAATCATGCCGATGATCATTGCGGTTGCCGTCATCACGACCGGCCGCAGGCGTGTATATCCCGCCTGCAAGGCCGCCTCGAACGCGGTCTCGCCGGCGTCCATGCGCTCGCGCGCAAAGCTGATGACGAGCACGCTGTTGGCGGTGGCGACCCCCATGCACATGATCGCGCCCATGAGCGCAGGCACACTGACGGTGGTGTCTGTGAGAAACAACATCCACACGATCCCGGCCAGCGCGGCGGGCAGCGCGGTAATGATGATGAATGGGTCGACGAATGACTGAAAATTGACGACGATCAACAGATAGACGAGCACAACAGCCCCGATGAGCCCGATGAGCAGGCCGTTGAAGGACGCCTTCATGGTTTGCACTTGACCGCGTACGACGATGTTGGATCCGCGGGGCAGATCCTTTTTGGCCTCTGCCACGATCTTCTCAATCTGGGCGGACACGAAACCCAAGTCCGCTCCTTGCACCGAGCCGTAGATATCGATAGAAGGGGTCGCGTTGTAATGGCTTACAACAGCCGGAGCAGAGCCGCGGTGGATGCTGATGAGGTTCGAGAGTATCTGCGAGGAATTGCGCGCGCCGTTCAGGGGCGTGTTGCCGAGGTCGTTGAGATTCTGTAATCGGTATTGAGGAGTCTGAGTGACGACCTGGTACTGCGTGCCGCCTTTGGGATCGACCCAAAAGGAGGGAGAGGTTTGAAAGCTCCCTGACAGGGACACGAGCACGTTACTCGCGACCGCCTGCTCAGTAACGCCGACGAGTTCCGCCTTGCTTCGATCGACGTCCACGTTGAACTGCGGATAGTCGCCCGCCTGATGAATGTGCAGATCAACCGCGCCCGGCACGCTGCGCAACTTCTGCAGTAGCTGATTCGCGACCTCGCGATTGGCTTCGGTGTTGAACCCGACGATTTGAACATCGATCGGCGAGGGCAGCCCGAAATTCAGTATCTGTCCGATCATGTCTGCCGGCAGGAATGCAAAGGTCGATGATGGGTAGGTGGCCGCCAGTTTGGTGCGCAGCGCCTGCACGTAGGCAGCCGTCGGTTTGTGGTGCGGCATCAGGTTCACGTAGACGTCGGCGTCCGCAGGACCTACGGGCGCGGAGGTGCTGTACGCCAGATTGATGCCGCTGTACGGAAGCCCGATATTGTCCACGATGTTGACGATCTCGGATGCCGGGATTGTCCCTCGGATGGTCGCCTCCACCGAGTCGCACAGCGCCGCCGTTTCCTCGATGCGTGTGCCCGTCGGCGCCCGCATGTGAAGCTTGATCTGGCCGCCATCCACGCTCGGAAAGAAATCTTGCCCGAGTCCCGGCAACGGACCCAGCGGAAATGCCAGGAGGGCGGTCGCCGCCATACAGGCCAAAAAGGCGACCGCGAAATGCGGGCCGCTTGTCAATGCGCTTCCAAGCAGCGTCTTGTATTGATTCCGGGCTCTGTCGAAGTGGTGTTCAAAGGCACTCTGCCAACGCGTGAGAATGCTGGTCGCGCGCTCGCGCGCTTCCTGCCCATGCGCCTTGAGCCAGAACTTGGCGAGTGTCGGCACCAAGGTGCGCGACAGCAGGTACGACGCGAGCATGGCGAACACAACGGCTTCGGCCAGGGGTATGAACAGGAATTTCGCTATGCCCGCGAGCAAGAACATGGGAATGAACACAATGCAGATGCAGAGCGTTGAGACGAGGGCCGGAAGCGCGATTTGCTGCGCCCCATCGAGAATAGCCGTCTCCACATCCTTGCCGCTCTCGAGATGATAATTGATGTTCTCAATCGTCACGGTCGCATCGTCTACCAGGATGCCGACGGCCAGCGCCAGGCCTCCCAATGTCATGATATTGATCGTTTGGCCGATGGCGGATAAGCACGCGATGGACGCCAGAATTGACAGCGGAATCGAGATGGTGATGATCAAGGTGCTTCGCCAGCTGCCCAAGAACAACAAGATGAGAAGTCCGGTCAACGCCGCGGCAATCGCCGCTTCCCTTATCACGCCATCGATGGCCGAGCGAACGAACACCGATTGATCGCTGGTCGCGGCAATCTTGAGTTCCGGCGGCAACGAGCCTCGAATTTGCGGCAACTTCTGCTTGATGCCGTCGATAATGTCTATGGTCGATGCATTCCCGGTTTTCAGTACGTTCATCAACACCGAACGCCGGCCATCGACCCTTACCATGTTGGTTTGAGGCGCATAGCCGTCGCGCACGTGAGCGACGTCGCGCACGTAGGTCACCGTGCCGTCCTGTGCGCGAACGGGCAAATTGTTGAGGTCATCAATTTGAGTCGGACTGGCATTCAGTTTGATGAAGTATTCGAGCGATTCGATCTTTTGAGTTCCCGCCGGCAAGATCAGGTTTTGTTCGCCGATGGACCTGACGACGTCATTCCCGGACAGTCCGTTCGCGCGCAGTTGCTGCGGATCGAGATCTACCTGCACCTGGCGCTGCTTGCCGCCGTATGGAAACGGGATCGATGCACCTGCAATCGTCGCGAGTTGTGTGCGAAGAATCGTGTTGCCAAGATCGTAGAGTTTGGATTCCGGCAGGCTGTCGCTCGACAATGCGAGTTGTAGGATCGGAACACTTGATGCGTTATAAGCCAGCACAAACGGCGGTGGGGTGCCGGGAGGCGCGAAAAATAGCTGAGTCTGCGAAACCGCGGTAATTTGCGCGAAGGACAGATCGGGATCGACGTCGGGTTGGAAGAAATACTTGACCACCGCCGTGCTGTTGACGGACTGGGACTCAGTATGTTCAACGTCGTTAACGGTCGTTTGCGCGATGCGCTCGGAGAACAGCACGATGCGGTTGGCCATTTCCTCGGGCAGCAGTCCCGTGTAACGCCATATGACGGCGGCCACGGGAATCTTGATGTTGGGGAAAATGTCCGTTGGGGTCTTGGCTATGGCGTATCCCCCGAGCAAAACGATGAGGATTGCCAGCACAATGAAGGTATAGGATCGCTGCAGCGCTATTTTGACAATCCACATGGCGTTCTCGTGAACTAGATCTGCGCCCGGCCGCCATCGACGAAGAGCTCGATGCCGGTGACGAAACTGGAGTCGTCGGAGGCGAGAAACAGCGCAGCCTTGGCGATTTCGTCGGATGTTCCCATGCGCCCCATGGGGATCGTGGACACAATCCGCGCGATGGCATCGGGGGGTGCGCCGTTCGCGAGCGGGGTATCGGTCGGTCCCGGACTAAGAACGTTTGATCGAATCCGGCGGTCCTTCAGCTCCACCGTCCAAGCTCGCACGAAGTTGCGGATTGCGGCCTTGGTTGCGCCGTAAACCCAGAAGCCAGGGGTGCCTTTGACGCTCCCGACGGAGCCCGTGAGAATGATCGAAGCGCCGTCATTCAATAACGGCAGTGCTTTCTGCACGGTGAACAGGGCGCCTTTCACGTTGGTGTTGAAGAGTCTGTCGAAGTGCTCCTCTGTGATCTTTCCCAGTGCAAGGAACTCACCGAAGCCGGCGTTGGCGAAGACAATGTCGATTCGCCGGCCGGTCGCCTTGACAGTCTCGTAGAGACGATCGAGGTCGGATAGCTTGGCCACGTCTCCTTGAACACCGGTGACGTCATGGCCGATAGCTTTCACTGCTGCATCGAGCTCTTTCTGGCGTCGTCCCGTGATGAAGACGTGCGCACCTTCCTTGACGAAAAGATGTGCCGCAGCCAACCCGATGCCGGAGTTGCCGCCGGTGATGACGGCCACTTTGCCTTGCAACTTACTCATGACTGCCGATCCATGAGTGACTCAATCTCGAAAAACGTGCGTGTGTTCATATGCCCGAGATCGTGCGTCTCATCGGTGGCTCCGATCAAGCGTCGAATCTCGCACAATCATTCGGAATATCCGATTAATTGTCCCTGGCTGACCAGCGCCTGCGATGCGCCGACCGGCACTGCGCGGCCGCCGGCCATTGCTTATAGCAATTGCTGATTTGCTTAGATCCGATGGCTATCTGCGTTGCACGTGCGGAGAGCGGGGCGTACGCTTCCTTTCGATCGGATAAACCGATCGATAAGATCGAGCGAGAGCAACTTGGACCTGCGGCAAATCGATTGTTTTCTGGCAGTCGCCACCGAGTTACATTTCGGCAAAGCAGCTGAGAGACTGCATCTTGCGCAGTCCTCCGTATCCGAAGCGATTCGCTCCTTGGAGCACGAAGTAGGCGGCAGGCTGTTCATTCGGACCAGCAGGCGAGTTCAGCTGACAGACCTGGGTGCGAAGCTGCGGCTCGGCGTGGAGCCCGCAGCCCTGGTGCTGCGGGCCACATTGGAAGATTGCAAAAAAATTGCTCTCGGCAAATCGAACCGGCTGAAGATTGGGTTCATCGGTGGCGGCCTATACGAGTTGACGTTGCCGTTTGTGCGGCAACTCAAAAGCAAATTCAATCTCGACGTGGATTGGGTTGAGCTTACGCCCGTGGACCAATTCGAGGCCGTGGCGTCGGGTAAAGTCGATGCGGCATTCTGCCGACTGCCTCTTTCCCGCGACGGTCTGGTGCAAAGCGTGATTCTCTTCGAGGACACCCGGAAGCTGGTCGTGCCGGTCGATCATAGATTGGCGGACAAAATTTTGGTCGATCCAGAGGAGCTTGCACGCGAAATTATCCCGACCTTGCCCGACGACCATCAAATTGGGGCGTGGGCGGCGGTGCATTTTCCGGACCATACGCCGGCAGGCCGTCCGATCGCACGAGGGCCAGTGGTTACGACGCCTCGCGAATGTCTTGCCGTCGTCGAGTCCGGCGAGGCCGTCGTCATCTTTCCCGCGCGCGCCGAGCGATACTTTTCCAATCCCGGAATCAGATGGATTGACATTGACCTTCCGCCTGTGGCTACCGCTCTTGTGCGACGCCGCGCCGATCGGCGTCGCGTGATCGGGGATCTCGAGAAATGTTCGCGCGATGTTGCCGAGGGGCTGCTCGATTCGCCAATCCCTCGAGCGCGAACGGAGTTGCGAAGCTACGGCTGATCGAGCGGAGCCGCAATTCCGTCTGATCCGTCGGGTCGCTGTCACACCTCTAACGAGAGTCGAACGAGACCGTACCGCATTACTTGCGACAATCGCGCACCGAGCGACTGGGCGAATCCTCTCATCGCCGTATTGTCCTCGAGCACGTCGCCGCAAAGGCGACGCAGGCCCGTGAATCGCGCGCGCTGCGCCAAGACTCGCGTAAGCATCGTTCCGAGACCGATTCTGCGCCAGTCGTCGGCGATCACAAGGGCGAACTCAGCGGATAGCGAATCGGCGCCGCGAACAAAGCGCGCTTCCGCGACGATTTGACTCGCGGCGCCGTGGAACTCGGCAACGAATGCAACATGAGCACGCTGGTTGACCGCAGTGAGCTCTTGCAAGAGGTGCTCCGACAGCTCATTGATCGGGCAAAGAAATCGAAGCCGCAGGCTCGCGCGCGACAGCGCCGAAAAGAATGTCCGCAACGCATCGAAATCGGACGGCACGACAGGGCGAATCGTAACCTGTCTCGAGTCGCTGAGTCGCAGGTGCACCCTGTCCTCGGTAGCTTCAGGCACCGAGGGCGGTGTCGAGTGGACGAGCGCGGCCGCTTTTGTGCGGATCATGCAAGTCATTCCGTGGCCTTGGCTGCCTGCTCGATCAGCTTGATCACGGCTTGCGGCCGCGCGACGTAGATGGCATGACTGCCCTTGGCCTCGACCACCGTTGCGCCGGCGCGCTTGGCCATTTGGCGCTGGGCCGGCGGGGGAATCATCCTGTCCTCGGTGGTTACGAGGTACCAACTGCGCTTGGCTCGCCAGGCTGGTTCGGTGACTGCGCCAGACAGTGCACTCACACCCCATGGCACCTGCGAGTCCGCCATGAAGGCAGCTTCGGCCGGGGCGACGTCAGCGGCAAAGGCCTCGGCAAATTTCGCTCGATCGAGAAAGATGAAACCATTCTGCGGCGGCAGGATCGGCGGCACCGGCGCTCCCGGCACCGGGTTTGCAATTAGGGACTGCACGGATTCACCCCTATCCGGCGCGAATGCCGCGATGTAGACCAACCCTTTCACTTTCGGATCGTTGCCCGCTTCTGTTATCACGACGCCACCGTAGGAGTGGCCGACGAGAATTAGCGCACCGGGTTGCCGCGAAATCGCGAGCTTGGTGGCGGTGACATCGTCGGCGAGCGAGGTCGTCGGGTTCTGGACAATGGCAACGTTGTAGCCGTCTTTGCGCAGTCCGCGGTAGACCTGCGACCATCCCGAGCCATCGACGAATCCGCCGTGAACGAGCACTACGTTCTTGATGCCGACGGACGATTCGGCGGCTTGAGCGGCCAGGATGCCGAGGGCCAGGACAGCGGTCGCGGCCAGGGCGGTTTTTGTGTTCATGGACAATTCCTCCAGGTTTTTGAGCTAGGGTTTCACGTTGGCCTTCGCGCCTCGTTCGATTGCAAGCAGCAAATCCGCGGACGGAAATCGCTCGCGCATCGCCTGGACGAGATCATCAGGCGTCCGGGCTTTCTTGAGCTCTTCCTCAAAGATCAACAGATATCTTTCCGTAAAGTCGACAGCCGAAGTTGCGTCAATTCGCGCGCCAACCTTGCTATGCCCAGGGATGACCGCGGCAGGTTTCAAGTCCCTGATTTTCTCGAGAGAGACCAACCAGCGTTTTCTCGCCGCAAAGTCTGTCTCAGCGGTGTAAACATGGAGGTCGTTAAAGACAACGTCACCCGCGATCAGAGTCTTCTGTCCGGGAAGCCAAAGCATGGTGTTCTGATCCGTGTCGCCCTGGACATTCTTTAGGATCTCGATTTTGGAATTCTCAAATCCAATAGAGTCTTCGTCGTACTTGCCGACGGCAACCACGTGGGAGGCGGCGTCCGCGCCCAAGAGGCCTTTCCACTTGTCGATTTTCTCTTGATAAACTTGGTTGATTCGATCCACGACGTTGGAATTCGCCAGTATCCGCACTCCCGGATACGCTTCCTTGAACACCTCCAGACCAAGAAAGTGGTCGGCATGCTCATGAGTGATGTAGATGATCGATAGCGGCTTGCCGGTTGCCTTGATGGCCTGCAGCACCTTTTCGGCATTGGTCTTGGTCAGCTGCGCATCAACCAGCATTGTTTCGTGGGTGCCCTCGATGATGACGGAATTAGCCCAGAACTGATCGCCGGCGGGAGTAACCACCGAAATTGCGAACACCGGCTGGCTTTTCGCAAGAGGCGCTTGCGCGAGTGCGAATACAGTGCAGCTGCATAGAAGAAAAAATTTGGAGTCGGACATGTTGCGGTCGACACTCATGCCCCGGGAATCGGATCCAGCCGCATGCAGCGTATCGTCGGGGCCATGGAATTCAGGTAACGGGACGCCCGTTTCACCGATTTTCTTGTCGAGCAACCCGCTGAGGATGTTCATCAGCCCCATGCAGATGATGAAGGCGAGCCCTATAAAGGTAGCGAGGATCAAGAGCGTATACATGATGAGGTCAGCCTGCGGTAGGAGAGAGCCCGTTGATGATGCAATTCGTAGCGGGCTTATCTCTCGGTCCATTGATCGGTAAAGATAACCGGCGCCCAAACGTAGCCATGCGCCTCCTGACGCAGACGGCCCATGCCGGGAAATGGCATGTGCGGCCCCGCTATCAAGACGCCCTCGTGCGCAAGCGTCGGCAACAAGTGATTGCGCGTCGCCGCCGCAGTAGGATGATCGATGTCAAAGACCACGGTAATGTCCGCATGAATCAGCTGGACAAGCTGCTCATGGATGGTGTCGCCCCAAAACAGTATTTTCTGTCCCTGTGACGAGAACTCATAACCGGTGTGTCCCGGCGTGTGACCATGCAAGGAAACGAGCTGCATTCCGTCCAGCAACACATCGGAATTGCCGAACGTGTGCCACTTGCCGGCTTTGATGTAGGGCGCGGCGATGCCTTGCGCGCTCTGGAAGAATGGTTGCACTTCTTTGGGCGCTTTGGCGGCGATTTCCGCTGACAGCCAAAATTCACTCTCGGCCTTTGCGACGAACACTTCGGCGTTGGGGAAGACGCGCTTTCCATCCTGAGTGGTGAGGCCTCCGATGTGATCGGAGTGCAGGTGCGTAACAAAAACGCGGTCGACCTGCTCCGGTGCGTAGCCTGCGCTATGCAGGCTGTCCACCAAATGACCGAGAGACCCGCCGCCGAACCAGGTGCCGGCACCCGCGTCGATGAGGATCAGTTGCTTGCCGGTGTTGACCAGAAAGCCGGTGTCGCTGGTATCGAGGAGGTGAGGATCCTCCAGCAAGGCTTTGTCGACCCGATCCATTGTCGTCTTCCTTGCAGTCAGCCAATGCCGATCGAATTTGGCGGAGCCATCGAGTAGGGCGGTAACCTCGAGATCGCCGACCTTCATCCGGTAAAAACCCGGCGCCTGATCATGGTGCGGGGGTGCAGCAGCCTCAGCTGCATGCGGTTGAGCAAGAGAACCGGCCAGCAGCAGAAGGAAGCCGGCAGCGAAGAGCTTGGAATTTCGGTCAAACACGTGTCGGCTCCTGAAGTGAGGTGTCAGTCATAATAATTGTGACTGCAATGATTAAGCTGCGCTATAATGGCGACCGCAATCTTTAATGTCAAGTCGATTCCTTTTTGGAGTACATGCATTGAAAGTCACCAAGGAAAAGGCCATCGAGAATCGCGCAGCGTTGGTGCACGCGGCCGGGCGCCTGTTTCGGGAGCGCGGCATCGACGGCGTCGGCGTAGCGGAGATCAGCAAGAAGGCCGGATTGACGCATGGGGCGCTTTACGCGCAGTTTCCCTCGAAAGAAGCACTGGCAGCCGAGGCCTTTGCATCCGGACTGAGACCCGGCCTCAAGATACTCACTGCGAACGAGGCCGGCCTACCCGCCGGCCTGATGGATTTCATCGACCACTACATGTCGTTCGATCACCGCGACAACCTGGCAGCAGGCTGTCCGATGTCGGCGTCCGCCAGTGAAGTCGCACGACAGGACAAGATGGTCGGCGAGCGCTTCGCGGAGGGCTTTGAGCAAATCGTCGCTCTCTTGGAACGCGGCCTCGGCGCCTCTCCTGTCAAGGCAGACACACGTCCACGTGCACTGGCGATGATGGCGGCGATGATCGGTGGCGTGGCCGCTTCGCGCGCGGTCGCCAAGGCTGACCCCAAGCTATCGAATCAGATCCTGCGGGCGGTCCGGCAGATTGTCGGCGAGGTAGGCGGCGAAGAGGCGCAGGTTGATGGAGCGCGGGGCAGGGCGCGGCCGACGCGCAGGCGCACCAATTGATTGCCCGCAGCAGCGCACCTATTTGACCAGCGAAGTTTCAATTATTGTGCGTACCGAGGTCATGAGCTTGTGCACCGGGCACTTTGAGGCAACCGCCAGCAATTCCCGACGTTGATCATCGGTCAGCTTCCCGCCAAGTTTCAGTCTGGTATCGAGGCGGTAAGTGCCGGTTCGTTCCTGCGACTTATCGCGTTCAACAGTTACCTCTATTGTCTCGACCGGAATGCCCTTGCGGTTTGCGTACCAAAGCACCGTCAGTGATTCGCACGCACCGAGCGCCGCGTCATACAGGTCATGAGGATTGGGCGCGAGTCCATCGCCGCCCTCATCCGCGCTGGCATCGGCGGCAAAAATGTAGCCGCCGACGCGGACTTCGTGGCGCATTCGCGCCGTTTGATCACGTACGACTGTGATTGCCATCGTAGGGGTTCCTGAATTCTTAGTCCGTGGGCGCGGAACAAACCTCCGCGCCCGAACAGGATCAATTAATCGTCATTCCACCATCGACGTTGAGTATATGGCCGGTAATAAATGAAGCTTCGTCCGAGGCGATGAAGACAATGGCGTTTGCCTGCTCCTCCGAGCGGCCGAGTCTGGCCATCGGAACCTGTGTCACCAGAGTCGCTTTATTCTCCGGCGTGTGCGTAAAGCGCGTCAACATGCCGGTGTCCACCGGCCCGGGCGCCACGGCATTCACGCGGATGCCGGACTTGACGATCTCGAGCGCCACCGACTTGGTGATACCTTCGACGGCGTGCTTGCTGCCCACATAGACGGAAGCAAATGCCGCGCCTTCATGCCCGTAGGTCGAGGAGATGTTGACAATATTACCGCTGCCCTGCTTTTGCATGACGCGCACTTCGTGCTTCATACACAGAAGTACGCCGAGAACATTCGTGTCGAATGTTGCGGCATAGCTTTCCGCAGTTTGTTCGGTAATTGGCCCGACCTGGCCCTCGGTGGCAGCATTGTTCACGGCGACATCGAGACGTCCAAAGCGTGTGATGGTCTCGTCGACCGCATTGCGGATATCCTCCTCCTTGCGGACGTCGGCGTTGATGAACTCCGCCTCCGATCCCATGGAGCGGAGCTCCTTCACGAGCGCCTTGCCCGCCTCATCACGCCGACCCGCCACGACCACTTTGGCCCCCTTCCTGGCAAAGGCGACGGCGGCGGCGCGCCCGATGCCGGTCAGTCCGCCGGTAATCAAAACAACTTGAGTGCTCATTTACAATCTCCTGGTTGAGCCGCCGAAAACCGGTCGGCGGTAGGGTACGCTTCGTCGTGCACAATATGGACGTACGTACACATATAGTCAAGTTAAAGATGGACGTGCGTATTGTAAACAAGACCTGAGGCCGGTAGGATTTGTACTCCGGCATCCGGGCGGAGTGTGCATCGATTCGACTGGTTTTCGACCGCCTGGCGCACTTCCAGTTATTGCTCAGCCACTTATAGAGGAAATCGTGTCCAAGCTCTTTACACCCATCTCGATTGGAACTCTGAAAATCACGCACCGCATTGTCATGGCGCCGCTTACCCGATCACGCGCTGATCTACCCGGCGACGTGCCGAACGATCTCATGGCCGAGTACTACACTCAGCGCGCCTCCAACGGCGGCCTGATCATAGGCGAGGCAACCACCATATCCGTCGGCGCCCGCGGTTGGTTGGGCGCGCCAGGGCTGTATTCCGACAAGCAGGTGGATGGCTGGAAGCAGATCACGGCTGCAGTACACGCGAAGAAGGGCTTTATGTTTGCGCAGCTATGGCATACCGGAAGGGCCTCCCACGTGTCGGTGACGGGCGGGCCGCAGCCGGTTTCCGCATCGGTCAACCCGGAATATTGGAATGACCCTGACAAGCTGACTTCAACACCCGGTGGCTGGGTTCAGCCCTCTCCGCATCGCGCACTTGAGATTGCCGAGATTCCCGGGATCGTGGACGACTACCGCAGGGCAGCCGTTCGGGCGAAACAAGCGGGATTCGATGGGGTGGAGCTGCATGCGGCCAACGGCTACTTGATCGATCAATTTCTCCAAAACGGATCGAACCGACGCTCCGACGCGTATGGCGGAAGCATCGAAAATCGCGCCAGATTGCTGCTTGAAGTGGTCGATGCGCTGACCTCCGTGTGGGGTGCGGATCGCGTGGGCGTCCGCATCGGACCCGATGGTAAATGGAACGGGATGTCCGACAGCGACCCGAAGGCTTTGTTTACGCATGTCGCCAAGCACTTAAACCGCTTCGGGCTGGCCTATCTTCACATCATTGAGCCTCGAGTGAAGGGGAACGTGGTTGTCGAGGAAAGTCAGGGACCAATAGCAGCAGAGTATTTGCGCACGATTTTTACGGGGAAGATCGTTGCCGCGGGAGGCTTCGAACCGGACACCGCCGAGGCAGTCGTGTCGAAAGGCGACGCCGATTTCGTGGCATTCGGCCGCTACTTTGTGTCGAACCCGGATCTGCCGACTCGCATAAAACAGCGCTTGCCGCTCAGCAATTACGATCGCAACACCTTTTATACGTTTGATGCCCGCGGGTATATCGACTACCCGGCGTACGGCGCGGGCGCGCTCGCCTCGCGCTCGGCATGAAGAGGGGGCGCTCGAAGCGTTGGCCGAAAGGCGCCCTAACTCATTGATTTTGCTATAGCAACATCGGCGCTCTCAGCTTGATTTGCCTTGACATGTACTATGTACGGACGTATTATGCCGGCATGAGCAAAATTTCCAACAAAGATAAAATCTTGGCCAACGGACTGAAGGTTGTGCTCGAGCGCGGCTACGTGGGTGCCAGCGTGCGTGACATCGTTGAGGCGGCTGGGGTGCCGCAGGGGTCTTTCACGAATCATTTTGCCTCCAAAGAGGCGTTTTCGCTGGAAATTCTGGATCGTTATTTCGCAACCAACCGCGTCGTAATTGCCGAGACGTTACGCAATGAGGCGCTGTCCCCGCTGAAACGGGTACGCGCCTATATTGATGCGAGTATGAGCGCCATTAAAAGTCACGGCCTCAAAAACGGCTGTTTGGTCGGCAATTTCGCTGCTGAAGCGTCAGATCATAGTGAAATCATCCGCAAGCGGTTGTCGGCGATCTATACCGAAGTGCGGGAGGCCGTGACTGACAGTTTAAAGGCTGCTGTGAGAGACGGCGAGCTTCCCAAGAGTTTCAAAACCAGCGAAGTCGCCACTTTTATCGTGACGGGACTGCAGGGTGCGTGGCTGGTTTCCAAGGTTGAACGCGATCTGGCCTTTGCAGAGAACTACAAGAAAATACTGTTTTCAACAGTCCTGGCCTGAAGCGGCCGAATATCCAGAATTGACGCTGCCGTCCTAGCAGCGGTTTTCCTCGATTTGAATTTGTCGCGTAGCAATACGCACGTACACATTGTTCTTGACAGATATATCATGGACGTACATAGTGAATCCGTATGAATCCGATCGCACTCAAACCAGACCACCATGGCACCGGCAGCGTTGATGCCGTGGACGCGGAGGCTTGCGCGGCCAGAGACGAGTTCGCAGCCGACTTGATCTCGGGATTGTCGGCGCGCCACAAGCAGTTGCCACCGAAGTACTTCTATGATGCCGCCGGCTCGCTTTTGTTCGAGGAAATTTGCCGGACCGACGAGTACTACGTCACACGTTCCGAGACGATTCTGCTCCGCAATGTTGCGGCAGAGGTTGCAGCCGGCATCCCCAATGGCGCGGCGCTCGTGGAGTTCGGCAGCGGCGAGAGCGCCAAGACCCGCTTGCTGCTCGACGCAGCACCGCAGTTGTCCACATACGTGCCGATTGATATCAGCGCTGCTGCCCTTTACGAGGCATCGAGGAGACTGGCACGGGACTACCCGCATCTCCGCGTCGCTCCGGTAGTCGCCGACTTTACCCGACAAGTCCACCTGGCTGCGGACGGACATCCCCGCATCGGCTTTTTTCCTGGCTCGACCATAGGCAACCTAGATCGGGATGGCGCGGTGCGTTTCCTCCGGTCGGTGCGACAAGTGTTGGGGGTCGCTGCAGCCTTTTTGGTGGGGGTAGACCTGATCAAGGACGTTGCGACGCTTATCGCCGCCTACGACGATTCCCGCGGCGTGACCGCGCGATTCAACAAAAACGTTCTAACGCGCATCAATCGCGAATTGTGTGGTGATTTCGACCTGGATGCCTTTGATCACCTGGCGTTGTGGAATGCCGCGCTCAGCCGCGTGGAAATGCACTTGGTCAGCCGTAAAGACCAGATTGCCAACGCCGCCGGCAGGACCTTTGCGTTCAGGAAGGGCGAGCGCCTGCACACGGAGAACTCGCACAAGTTCACGGTCTCCGGGTTTGCCCAGCTGGCCGCGGAGGCAGGCTGGTCTGCCAACAAAATTTGGATCAGCGATGCGCCACGGGTTGCCTTGTTTCGCCTCGAGCCGTCATGAGCAAGCGCAAGCGCGCCCCGGCTGATTTTCTGCGGGAACTTCTAGATGGACGATCTGAGGCCTTTCTCCAAGTATTTTCAGGAGTGAAAAGCGATGAGCAGCAAGCCAATCAAGATTCCGGGACCCGATCATCCGATAACGATCACGCCGACGAAAGGGCGGGTCACAGTCGTCGTGAACGGTAAACGCATTGCGGATAGCCGCGAAGCTTTGACGTTAAAGGAGGCGGCGTATCCGGCCGTGCAATACATCCCGCGCAAAGACATCGACCAGACACACCTGCAGCGGACCTCTCACCAGACGTATTGTCCCTACAAGGGCGAATGCGCCTACTACAGCATTCCTTCCGGAGGGGAACGCTCGGTGAACGCCGCCTGGACTTACGAGGCGCCTTACGCGTCCGTATCCTCAATCCGCGAGTACCTTGCGTTTTATCCTGATCGGGTCGACGCCATCGAAGTCGGCGTGGAAGATTGATCGAGGTGGGTTAGCGCGACACAATCCATGTCGATGGCGGCTCGAAGCTCTAACACGCGAATGTCTCAGAGTATCCACGAGCACATCGGTGTCAGCGATAACTATTATCGAGAGATATAGGATTCCACTGTAGATCTCGCTCTTCTAGTCTCGGTGATGAGTTCACAAGAGATTTTGGAGGAGTCATGTCAGAGTCAAATTCCCGATACTGCCCTTCCACCGCCCCTCGCTGGAGCGCACGCCCGCTGGCCCGCGAATTCAGCAGGAATGCGCTAGCCAGTATTGCTCTGCCGGCGATCGCGGCGCTGGCGCTGGGGAGCGCGCCAGCCATGTCCCAGGAGCAAGCGCGCACACAATCGGTCGAGATCTTTGGCGGCGAGTTGTTCGGTGACAAGCTGACTGACACGCCGCTGTCGGGCCGCAATCCCCGCTTGAATGACGATGCGCTGGCCGGCATTCGTTACAACTACAACTTTACCGAGATGTGGGGTGTCCAGTTGTCGAGCGGCTACAGTTGGAGTAGGGCTTCACGGCTACAGGTTGGCGAGAACAAGCTCGGACTCACGACCGTCGATCTCGATGCGGTGTGGAACATCACGCCCCAGTTCCCATTCGTTGCCTACGCGCTCGCCGGTGCCGGTTACGCCTGGGCCAATTTGGATGCCCCCATCACGGGAGTGAGCAACGGACGCGCGGTTGTTCTTACCGAGAGCAACGGCTTCACGGCCAACGCGGGCATCGGTGTCAAATACTATGTGAACGGCAATCTATACATAGACGCGCTGGCTCGCTATCGCTACCTCGATCGGCTCGTCAGCAACTCGAATCAACACATGAACACCGCCGAGACAACTCTGGGCATCGGTTGGCGGTTCTAAGCGACAACGCGCGGGGTGGGCGGGTGAGATCGCTATGGCGCGCTGCGTCTTCCCACGTCTTGACCGATTGCCGCTCCGCAATCGCTGACCGGATAGAGCCGCGGGCGATCGAGTCCTGAACCTGGCACGCGCTGAGCAGCAGTCCGATTCGCGCTCGGCAGTACGCCGATTGAGTCCATCGATGGGGAGGCGTTGCCGTTGATCCGAGAGGCTGCCTCCTCTTTGATGCGATCGACAAACCAGCGCCCAGCCGGCCCCAGTGGACTGTTCGTCAGGTATACAGCTGACATCACTATGGCATGTCCCTCGGGTGGGTCGTCCTCAACCTTGATCTCAACAAGCGCGCCTGTTGTCAGATCTTCATCCACCATGTGCAGCGGCATGATGCCAAACCCGAATCCTGCGCGCAGGAAATGGTGCTTGGCCGCGAGATCGCACAGACGCCATATTCTCGGCGACAGTAAACCGAATCGGCCGGCGCGCCACACATTGGCGTGGTCAGCGTGCACCAGCTGAATGTGCTCGCTAAGGATGCTCATCGGTATCGGTCCGCGGTGAGCTGCCAGTGGATGCCGCGGTGAAACGACCTTGATCGCCCGGACACTAAGCAGCCGCTCGCGGCTGAATTGCGGCGGCGCCGGCGGCAAGGATCCCATGAGGCCGATCGCACAGCGCCCGTCGAGTACCGGGTCCGCGACGGCTTCCCACATCTCCACGTGCAGTCTCAGCGGGATCGCGGGGAATTGCACTTGAAAGGCGGCCGCAGCACATGCCAACACCGTTACCGGAAACATGGCGTCAACGACCAGACTCAGCTCAGTCTCGAGGCCGCTGGCTAGACCTTTCGCCCGGGCCTTGAAGAGGTCAACCTCCGTGGCAACCGCGCGGGCCCGGGCGAGAAGCGCGCGCCCCTCATCCGTCAACGTCGGAACACGACCGCCACGATCGAAAAGCCTAACACCGATCTGCCCCTCCAGATTCGCCAATGTCTGGCTCACCACGGATTGGGCGCGTCTGAGACGCCTGCCCGCCGCTGAGAAGTTGCCTTCCTCGGCCGCCGCGATGAAGGTCCGTAGTTGATCCAGCGAGACGCCATCAAGCACGACTTTTCTCCTGAGCCGCGCTCAGGCACGGCCTTCAGACTCTCAGTTCTATCGAAGCTCGTTCGCGCATCTTACTACGTCCGTACATAGTGTTGTCAAATTACTTCGCAACTTTCGATCGGCCATGCGCTTTCATGCAATTGCCGCCACGCGGCGCAAAGGCAACGGTCCAACCGTACCTTGCGCCGATGCCGGAATTGACCAACCGCACGAGCGCGCGGTGATGAGGCGGCATTCCGCTTCAGCCCCGTGGGCCAGCAGGCGCGATAAATCGATCGATGGCAGATGCGCGTGGAGCAGCGTCAACGCGCGTTGTCGCACATCGGCGCCCTGCGCCAGCGCTGTTTCCATTTGGTCCACGAGCCGCGGCGCGCGCGCACGAAATATCGCGAGGAGCACGAGAGCGCGAGCTGCAACGATGGAGCTGTCCCACAGGGCGCCGCGGGCTGCCAAATCGCGCGCCCGGACTTTTCCGGACGGTTTGAGGAGGCGCAGCACGCTGCGCGAGCCGTCCTCGAACCAGCGACCGGGTACGATGTAATCCGACTCAGTATCCGCTCGTTCCGGCTTGAACCCTATGAGGGTCAATTTATTTCGAGTTTGCGCGGTTGGCGTCGCGGCGTCGAGAAGACTGCCAGCAAGCGCGGTTTCGTTCCTCACGTAGTGATGCGATGGCATGGCTATGATGCGCGCCAGCGGGTCGCGTTCCAGGATGGTGAGAACCGCCAGCAGCACTTCTGTCGCCGAACCCCGGTGGTAGGGCTGCACGATGACATTCGCGTCCGGAAGCATGGTCAGTGATTCGTTCCAGTATTGCTTCTGTGCGCGTTCGATGATTACAACAATTTGCTTCAGCGGTACGATCGAGCGTGCGCGGGACAGCGTCATCTCAAACAACGACCGCCGTTCCGGCGACGGGGAGAATTCGCCGGCTGCATTGCTTGCGCGTTCGTTTTTCGATCCATGCGGATCAGCGCCGCCCCCGGTAAGCAATATCACCCACGTGCGCTCACGATGCATGATCCAAACATTAATGGCGCGATGTCTAGCTGCATAGCCCATATCTTTCGATGGCATCTATCGCAGGTGACGATATCCGGGACATTGCGTCGAAATTCGCACAATTCAGAGATCGTCCCGCAACTTGTTGTCGCGAAGATTCGCCTCGGAATTCAGCCGATTTACCTCAGGGTGGCCCAAATGCTTCGCCAAGATGCACCGAATGCTGTCAGTTCCCGTCGCCAGCGGGCAGAAGGAACACTGGTCCTTCTTGAGAACAATGCATCGGTCAACCAGACACCGATCCGGGCGCGCTGCTTCAATTGTTCGACACAGTTGGACGGACGCTACTGCGCGAATTGCGGGCAACCCGCCGATAGCCGGATGCCGAACGCCATGCAATTTGTGCATCAGGCGATAGAGAGTGTTACTCATGCGGACTCGCGACTGTGGCGGACGCTGAAATTGTTATGGCTCCGGCCAGGTCAGTTGACCCTCGAATACTTGGAGGGACGGCGCGTCTCATTCCTACCGCCGGTCAAACTGTACTTTGCCTTCAGCGTCATATTCTTCGCGCTCGTGTCGCTCTCACGTCCGCGGACTGCATTGATGCAGTTCATCCACGCCAAGCATCAGCGACAGCTTTCACTTGAGAGTTGCAGCAACTGGCATTTTTTTGAAAATCGCGCCTGGAGAATACACCTCACGCACATTTGTGAAGCAAGCGTGCGCGACCATGGGGTCAATCTGCTGCAAGCGGCGGTAGACACCATGCCAGACGCGATGTTCGTGTTTGTGCCGTTGATCGCTCTCTCGCATATGGTGATGTACTCGCGGCCGCGACACCTCTACGCAGAGCATCTATTGTTCTTTCTTCACGTTCACGCATTCGTATTTTCGCTACTGACGGTATGGATGGTGTTGCACTCGTTCGGTGCAATTTGGCCGAGCACAAGGTCGATACCCGTGTGGCTCGCCTGCACAATGGTTGCGGTGATGCCCGTCTATGGCGTTGTGGCGTTGAAGCGCGTCTTCAAAAGAAGTTGGATTGGAACCGTAACTCGAACGCTCGCATTGCTCGTAATATATGTGGGCCTGTCAGGCGTCTTGATAGTCGGCGTGTTGATATGCGCGCTGCTTCGAGCGTGAGGATCGACGGACCTGTTCGAACAGACTTACAGACCCGTGCCGGTCTTATCCCAGGGTCGTCGAGCCCGGATTTGCGACAACACCGACACATTGTGTCGAACGGTCCAAAAAACCGACATCGGGCGGACAAGGGCGCCGACCACCCTGGTTGCTGACCGCGGCGCGAGGGGTGAGCGCCGTCGAGTACAATTCGATCTTAGGGGAGCGATCCAATGAAAACGATAATCAAAAATCTATTACGAGGCGCAGCTGTCGTGGTGGTGGCGGCCGCCGCCGTAGCTGGCTATCTCATTTATCCAGGCACGCCGGGCGCCAGTGTCAGCCTGACATTTCAAGGCTATGTGCCGCTGCCGTCCGCGACGTTGCTTTCGGTGCTGGACTATCTAACGGTGAATGGCGACGAGTTATTCGTTACGAATGAAAGCACCGGCGATGTCTATAGAGTTCACACTCGCAGCGACGGGTTGCCCACGGCAGCGGATGTATCGAGACTGCCCGGAGAGCCCGCGGCACACGGTGTGATTATTGACCCATCGAGTCATCTTGCCTTTGTTACGCGTAGCGACGCGAATTCCGTCGACATCTTCGATCCGGCCGCCATGGCTGCGATCAAGCGCATTCCGGTGGCGGACGATCCCGATGCAATCTTTTATGATGAATTGAGTCGGCTCGTGTATGTGGCGAGCGGAGATTCGCATCTTGCGACGCTGATAGACCCGACGACGCGGCTGACGCTTGCCACCATCCCGCTCGGCGGCAAGCCGGAATTCGCGGCGCTGGATGCATCGACGAGTCTGCTGTACCAGAATCTGCATGATACCGACAGCGTCGTGGCAATCGATATCGCCAAGCGCGCGGTAGTAGAGCGTTGGCCATTGCAGGGCTGCAAGGCGCCGACCGGAATGGCCTTCGACGATATTCATCGACGATTGTTCATCGGTTGCGGTGCGAATGCCGTTCTTGCAGTCTTTGATTTGAACGAGCATCGCGTCGTTGCGGCGATACCGATCGGCAATGGGCCCGACTCGGTGGCGTTTGATCCCGGATTGCAGCGCGTCTATACGACCGGAAAATCCGGAATCTTGGTGGTCATTCAGCAGGATGAGGCCAATAAGTACAAGACACTCGACACAGTCCATTTGCACTATGGGGCGCACACGCTGGCCGTGGATCCCAAGACGCATGCGCTCTATGTCGGGTACGCGGGCCTGATCGTCAATCCGCGCGTCGCCGTGTTCACTCCTCGTCCCTAGACGCCGCTCCCGTTTCGCCCGGCGATGTCGTGTCACGTCGGCGCGTGACCGCGCATATGGCTCGTGGGTCGAAGTCCAAAGCTGCGCAATTGTTCGGATGCGGACACATTGTCGCACTTCTTCCGAAAAGCGGACATTAAGCCAAAACCTGCGGGCCCTACGATTTCCAGCGTCCACCGGCTGATTGCAGCGTTGGCTCCGGCGCGCAGGGCATCTGTCGGATCCGGCCGTTAGCGGCCTCCATCGGTTCTGACCGTACACAGGGTTTTATGCAACTCCATACTTTTCTCCTCGCGACAATTGCGATCACATGCACACTTGGCGGCTGCGCCACCTTGCCTTCCGGGAAACCGGATCCGAGCGATCGCTTCGAGCGCTTCAATCGATCGGTATATTCATTCAATCGTGCGATTGACCACGCTGTGGTTCGCCCGGCGGCGCGTGGTTACGTCAAGATCACGCCTGCGTCGGTGCGCAGATCGATCTCGAACTTTTTCACCAACCTGGATTACCCAGTCACCATCGTCAATGACTTCCTGCAAGGCAGATTTCATGACGGCCTTAGCGATGTAGGCCGGTTCGGGGTGAACACCGTGATTGGAATCGGCGGCCTGTTCGATCCCGCAAGCCATTGGGGAATGGAAAAGCACAACGAGGATTTTGGCCTCACGCTGGCGCGGTGGGGGCTGCATTCAGGGCCCTATCTCATGTTGCCGATACTCGGGCCTTCCACGGTGCGCGATGCGCCTGGACGCATTGCCGATCGCTTTTTTACTCCGACCGCATACGTGAACAACACCGGTGTGGAGGTGGGTACCTTCGTCGTCAAAGGTGTGACGACGCGCGCCGCCGTTTTGGACATGGATCCGCTGATCGACTCCGCCTTCGACCCTTACGCCTTCGTACGCAGTGCTTGGCTGCAGCGGCGCGAGTATCAAATACACAATGGAAAGGTGCCGGAGAACAACATCATGCCCGAGAGCGACAGCAGTCAACAGCCGCCCGAGGAGGGCGAGCGAAAGCCAGCGGAAGACCGGGAGCGAAAGCCAGCCGAAGATGGCGAGCCAAAGCCGTCCGAGGACGGCGATCCAGAGTCACCGGAGGAAGACAGTGGGCCGGTAGGGCCGTAAGAGACCGGGTTTACCCGCATGGCGAGATCAATTTCCCATGGTGCGCGCTCGACGGCTGACGAGGTGCTTGCTGGAATCGACCTCACCCGCAGACGAATCGTGGTAACCGGATGCAACTCGGGCATTGGATTCGAGACGATGAAAGCACTCGCCGCGAACGGCGCGCATGTCATCGGGCTCGCGCGCACGCATTCCGGCGCTCAGGCGGCGTGCCGGTCGATCGGTCCTGCGGCAACAGCGATCGCGTGCGACCTGACGGATCTTGACTCGGTGGAAGAGGCGGCCGAAGCGATACATGGGCTGCCAGGTCCGCTGGATGCCGTCGTCACGAACGCCGGGATCGCGAATCTGCCCGGCTTGCAGACCCGCTACGGGATCGAGCTACAGTTTTTCGTCAATCACATCGCGCATTTCGCGCTGGTCAATCGCCTCGCCGACTCGATTCGTGACGGTACGGGTCGCATCGTGATCGTGAGCGGCGACGCGAGCATCAAGCAGGCACCGGCCGAGGGAGTCATGTTCGACAATCTCGACGGCCGGCGCTTCTACGACCCAGGGATATTTCATGGACAAGCAAAATTGGCGACGGCGCTCTATGCCAAAGAACTCTCGCGGCGTTTGATCTCGCGCGGCGTGTCCGTGAATTCCCTGGATCCTGGCGCCACGAGAGGTACCGGCATCGACAAATACCGGAGCTCAAACCGGCGGCTGAGTCTTTGGGCCGCGCACTGCTTCAAGAAGTCTCCGGCCCAGGGAGCCGCGACTCAAGCCCTGCTGGCTGCGAGTCCGCAGGTCGCAGGCATCACGGGTGAGTATTGGTCAGATTGCAAAATAGCCCGCGGTAGTCCGCTTTTGGCGGACGGGGCTCTCACGCGCCGACTTTGGGAAACTTCTGAGCGGATAGTGTCTTCGATCAGATCAGGTCGCGGGCATGTGCAGCACAGGCAATACGACGCGGGCTTGCAAGCCGCCCTCCCTGCGATTTTCTAGAATGATCTCGCCGCCGTGCCCTTGGATGATGCTTTGAGCGACCGTGAGGCCCAAACCCACACCGCCCGTGCTGCGATTGCGCGACTTGTCAAGCCGATAGTACGGACGGAAAACCTCATCGAGGGCATCGGCGGGTATGCCGGGCCCGCGGTCCTTGATGGCCACGACGAATGCCGCCTCCTGACAGGACAATTCGATTTCCACAGACTTCGCATACTTTGCGGCGTTGTCGATCAGATTGCCGAACGCGCGCTTCAGGGTCAACGGACGGCCCCAATACACAGCGTACGTCGGTCCGGCATAGCCGATTTCGATGCCTTGATCGGCGTAATCATTGGCGATGGTGAGGAGGACGCGCGGCAGATCAAAACTGGTCGTTGCCTCGGCAGTGGCATCGTCACGAAAAAATACGAGGGCTTCTTCGACCATGTTCTGCATCTCATCCACGTCTCTGAACAGGCGCGCCTGTTGCTCTTGGTCTTCGATGAATTCGCCGCGCAATCGCATGCGGGTCAACGGGGTTCGTAAGTCATGCGAAATGGCTGCCAGCATCATGGTTCGGTGAGCCACGAATTTTTGAATCTGAGTCTGCATGGCGTTGAATGTCTTGATGACCTGCTGCAGTTCCCTGGGCCCAGCCTCCGTAATGGGCGGGGCTCGCGGATTCAGTCCGAATTGACGCACGGCCGCGGCGAGTTGTTCAATAGGCCTCGAGAACTGGCGCGCGGCAACCGCGGTGACGAGGGTTATAGATAGCGCCAGAAAGACAAGCCACATCGCCCAGCGATCGAGCGCAGGCATTCCCCAGCTTCGTTTCATCACGCTGAAAACAAGCCAGCTTCCATCATTCAGTTGCACACCCAGCATGTACGGTGCAAGGGGTCTTTCATCGTCAACGATTCCCGGCGGCACCGAACCGCCGCGTCTGGGAGCGAGCACAGCAACGGCTCGCTGCAGGTGGGCGCTGATTGTTTTTTGTGCGTTCTCATCCGCACCGCGCGGCGCAGATTCGAGCGATGCCGATGCACTGGATGCCGCCGGATACCAATCGGTGCGAAACTCTCCGGGCGCGGCCGCCGCAGCTAGTGCTTGGCGGATCGACGGTTGAGCCGCCTCAATCATGCGCACGATGGCAGCGGCTTCATTCAGGAGACTGGATCGCTCCAATGGCTCATGCGACCAGGTCCCGCCAAAAGTCCGAAACAAACCGACCAAGGCGAGCGTAACGGCTACGGCGAGCACCTCCGTCAGGGCAAAGCGGCGCGCAACGGTGTCCAGTCGCCAGAATGGGCGCGTCATCCCCGGCTCACCGGCGGCGCAAAGAGGTAGCCGCCGTTTCGGACCGTGCGGATCAATATCGGATTCTTCGGGTCTTGCTCGATCTTGTATCGAAGCCGGCTAACCTGGACGTCGATGCTCCTGTCGTAGGCCACGTGCGACGAGCCGCGCGCGAAATCGATCAACTGGTCCCGCGTCAGAACTCGCTGGGGATGCTCGGCGAAAGCCAGCAACAGGTCGAATTCTCCTCCCGAGAGCAGCACCAACGTGTCATCTGCAGAGCGAAGTTCGCGCCGGGCGACATCCAATCGCCATTCAGCGAAACGCAGCGCCGGCCGAGTTTCGCTGCGCGTCGGCGCGGCGGCCCGTTCGGCAGTTCGCCGCAGAACCGCTTTCACCCGAGCCAGGAGTTCACGCTGATCGAACGGCTTGGTCAGGTAATCGTCTGCCCCGAGTTCGAGGCCGACGACCCGATCCGTATGGTCCGCCACGGCAGTGAGCATGATGACCGGTACCGGCGACTGCGCGCGCAACCGCCGGCACAGACTAAAGCCGTCTTCCTGCGGCAGCATGACGTCAAGAATCACCAGATCGATCGGTTGCTTGTCCAACACCGCGAACATCGCGGCACCGTTCGCCGCGGTCGAGACCGTGTGCGAGTGTTTGCGGAAGAAGTTCGTCAACAAGGACAAAATGTCCTCGTCATCATCGACCAGCAGCAGGTGCGGCATCGATAGCATCCTCGAAGGACAACATGCCCCGGTAGCCGGGTGATGTCCGGATGCAGGGCCTTTGTTTCAACTTTGATACATTGTGGCGGCCGGCTGGCAACTGACACCTTTAGGCAGGCAACGGGCCCGTGTACATCGCCGGCTCTCGAATGACGCCGCCGACTTCATACTGTTCGATCGAATGGGCAATCCATCCGACAGCGCGTCCCAAAATGAACAGCGAGTCTTTGCCGTCCATGCCTAGGCGCCGTGCGAGGTAAACGTGAGTCAGCGCAAAGTCGGGCTCCAGTCCCCGGGCATCACGGACAACGGCGATGGCTCGTTGCAGTTTTCCGAAGTCAGCGTCGTCGGCCAGAATTTCGTTCATCCGCAGCAGCACCGCGCGCGCACGAGGGTCGCCATTCTTGTACAAATCAGACCCGAATCCCAGAATCTCCTCGCCTTCGCGCATGCGCCGTACAATTGGGTCTTGAGGCTCGCGCGAGTTCGCCACTTCGTTGAGTAAGCGGGCCAGGCCTTCGTGTCTGCCGATTTTGGTTCTGCGTCCCATCGAAACTGAAAGTCCGGTCAGCACGGAACGGTAAGGCGTAACACCGGTGCTCGCGACGGCGCGTACTGCATAGGTGCCGGGCTCGAATCCGTGGTCAGCCGACAGAACCAGGACGCGGCGGATGAGATCGGCCATGTCATCGGAGGCGCCGAGACCGCGCGCGACGCTCACGTGCAGCGGATCACTGCTGGGTGAGTGTGCCTTGATCAGGAAAGCGGCCAGCCAGCGAATCACATCGGCGCCGGTCTGGCACATACCGTTGCGTGTCAGGTCATAGGCACGCGGGTTGGCAATCTCGATGAACGGGAACAGTGCCATCGCGCGGTCCGCCGCACTGTTGCCAGAAAGCAGCTGCAGCATCGCGGGCAGTTCGGCGGGCGCATTGGGTAACGCGCGCGTGAAAACCGTCGACCGATCGGCTTGCCAAAGCAACGCCGCAACATCCTCGACGTTTTGAGTTTCCGACAATCGAACTGCGCTCTCACCCCGATAGTGGGGCCCTTGCTCGGTGATCAGCGTGATGTCGGTCTCGCGGCGCAGCCCTCCCGGCCGATCGGCGGGAGTCGCTTCGCCACCGCCGGCAATCCGCTCGATATCGGCTCTCCAATAGCGGTTGCGTCGTGTCCCAGGAACGGACTGCGAGCGGATTTTTTTCCTGCTGACGTAGGCATACAGCGTGGGCAGATTTACTCCCAGCATCTCTGCGGCCGCTTCGGCAGAAACATATAGATCGTCTTGCATGGAGTCTACGTATGTACAATTTAAATCAAGATTGACGACTCAAGTATATTATCTCACGATTGACATCAATAATAAATACATGTTGACGACTATGCCGACGCGAGGTACGAGGTTGGACGAAATACGCTATGTAGCTGCCAGCGGCGCCCTGGGAGTCGGCGTGGATGCCGAGGCGCTCAACAAATCGCTCGACTTACGTCCGCATTTTATCGCTTCGGACGCCGGCACGACCGATGCCGGTCCGTTTGCGCTTGGATCCGGCGACGCGGCTTTTCCGCGCGAGGCGGTCAAACGAGATCTTACCCGGGTGCTGGTTGCGAGTCGCAAGGCGAACATTCCAGCGCTCATAGGCTCGGCAGGCACCGCCGGCGCGGATTCGCATGTCGAATGGGTCTTAGGAATAGCCCGCGAAATCGCGGAGGAGAACAACCTCTCCCTTCGCACCGCCGTCATTCGGTCAGAGCAAGATCCAAACTATCTCTCGACACTATATCGGGAGGGGCGCATCCGAGCCCTGGATCCCGCGCCGGAAATCGACGCGGCTGTGTTCGCAAACAGCGCACACATCGTCGGAATGATGGGAGTCGAACCCTTGCAGGCGGCGCTGGAGGCCGGCGCTGACTTCGTGCTGGCGGGGCGATGCAGCGATCCTGCGCTGTTCGCCGCGTTGCCGATCCTGCGCGGCTTTCCTCCCGGTCTCGCCTGGCATGCCGGCAAAGTGACCGAGTGCGGAACCATGGCTTGCGAGGGGGGCCATGGCGGCGTCATAACCGCGACGGTGCGAGAGCACGAAGTCATCTTGCGGCCGGTCGGCGCGGGGCTGCGTTGTACTCCGCAGAGCATCGCCGCGCACAGCCTCTACGAGAACGCGCATCCTTATCTGCACAAGGAATGTTCCGGGACTCTCGACCTGACGCATTCCAAGTACACAGCGGTCGATGATGCTTCCGTTCGCATCACCGGGAGTGAATTCATTCCGGCGACGGACTATACGGTCAAGCTCGAGGGTGCGGAATTGGTGGGCTATCAGTCCCTCATGATCGGCGGCATCCGCGATCCCTTCATCCTGCGGCGCCTCGATCATTGGTTGGCCGAGGTCAAGACGTATATCTATCGAGTTGCGGAGCGAGTTCTCTCTCTGCGTCCCGAGGACTGGACGTTGACCGTTCACGTGTACGGCCGAAATGCGGTAATGGGTGCGCTGGAACCAAATGCGTCAGAGATGCCGCACGAGGTAGGAATTGTCGTCGAAGCAACTGCAAGCACCCAGGATTTGGCGACCAAGGCCGCGCAACTCTCGCGTCAGCCGTTCCTGCATCACGGAGCGCCCGAATGGACCAGCGGCTCCACGAGCTTCGCGTGCCTGCACAATCCGGCCCACATCAATCGAGGCGCCGTGTATCGATTCAATCTCAATCACGTCGCGGTGCCGAGAAACAAGACGGAAATGTTTAGAACCGAGTTTGTCCAGATCGGCGGAGCGGGGCGATGAAGCTGGCGGAGCTTGCGAGCCTGATTCGCAGCAAAAACGCGGGACCCTTTGTCTTGACATTCGATATTATGTTCGCGCACGACGACACTTATCTGCGCGTGAAGAACTCGGGCGCGCTGAGCATCGCGCGCTTCGCAAAATTGTTCCAATGCCCTGAGAATTCGGTTCTATTCTTCGAGTGCGATAACGCGCGCGCATTCAAATTCAGCATCCCGCGGCCGCTCGTGCAGGGCGATCTTGGAGAGGGGGACCTGCACGGCGGCCAGCAATTCATTCCGTTGATGGACATCGAAATCCCATGAGCATCAACAACGGCATCGACGTCGGTGCTCGGCTCGATCGGCTGCCGCCGACTCGGTACGTTTGGTATCTGGTCGGACTCATTTCGTTTGGTGCTTTTTTTGAAATCTACGATCTGTCCTTGACTGCGCCGTTGAGTCTTGGCCTTCTCGTGGCCGGTACCTTTCATCGCGGATCAGCGGGGCTGTTTGGTTTCACCGACCAGGCAACATTCGCCGCCGCCACTTTTGCGGGCCTGTATCTGGGAACACTGGCGTTTTCCGCGGTAGCGGACCGGCTGGGCCGGCGGCCGATTTTCACTTTCGCGCTGCTCTGGTATGCGATCGCGACGGTGGTGATGGGTTTGCAGAACAACGCGTTGGCCATCGATTTGTGCCGGTTCGTCGCCAGCATGGGCGTCGGCCTCGAATTGGTTGCAATCGATTGCTACCTGGCAGAACTCATGCCGAAAGCGGTTCGAGGACGCGCATTTGCGATCAGCGCCTCGCTGCAGTTCCTCTCGGTTCCGTTGGTCTCGGTGCTTGCATGGCGGTTGATCCCGGGGAGACATTTTGGCATTGACGGATGGCGGTGGCTGGCCTTCGTTCCTGCTCTTGGTGCTTTGCTCGTTTGGCAGGTTCGCAGAGCGCTGCCGGAATCGCCGCGATGGCTCGAGGCGCATGGACGGCTGGCCGAAGCGGATGCGATTGCCTCAAAGATCGAGCAACGCGTGGCCCGCGACCTTGGCTCGGAGCTGCCTCCTTTGCGCGCGACGCGGGCGGCGACGCAAGGGCGGGCCAAGGCGATTTCCATGTGGGTGCCCCCCTACAGGCGGCGAACCATCGTGTTGATCGTGTTTCACCTATTTCAAACCATCGGCTACTTCGGCTTCGCGAACTGGCTTCCGACGCTGTTGGTTTCGCAGGGCATTGAAATAGGCAAGTCCCTCGCGTACAGCGCTGTAGTTGCATTGGTGCCGCCGCTTGCCCCGGTTGTTTTCAGTTTGTTCGTCGACAAGGTGGAAAGGAAATGGCTCGTCGCCGCCGGAGCGCTCTTGGCTGCCGCCGCCGGCATGCTCCTGTCGCGCATCACGCAGCATTCGAACTTTGCGCTATTCACGTTTATCGGCGCCGGTGTCGCTGTCGGCAGCTCATTGATGTCGCTGTCGTACCATACGTATCAAAGCGAGCTGTTTCCCACTCCGATGCGTGCCCGGGCGGTCGGCTTTGTCTATTCGTTCAGCCGGCTATCCGCAATGTTCTCCAGCTACATCATTGCCGCGACGCTTGATCGCGCCGGGAGTGTCGGCGTCTTTGTGCTCATTTCCGCGGCAATGCTCATCGTAGCGCTGACGGTCGGCCTTTTCGGACCAAGAACTCGCGGACTTGCGCTGGAGCAGATATAGGCGAAGGTCTTTCGGGTCGTGCATCAGCGCCCGTCAGGTTCACTCTCCCTTCGCGCTGATCAGGTGCGTCGTCTTGGGTCCCTCGCCAATTTGAAAACGGCGCACCGCTTGCTCCGAGATTCGGTCAGCTTTGGTCACGCGTCGGTGCAGGCGCAAATGTTCGAGCCAGGAGTCCGTGAGAAAGGTTTCGATGAAACGGCCCTCGTCGGCCGGGTCCTCGAATATGCCCCAATCATAGGCGCCGTCGCGGCGGCGCTCGCGCGACGATTGATGAAGCGCGAGCAAAAACTCGGTTCGGTTTTTCGGATCAATACGGTATTCCACGATCACCATGACCGGTCCTCGGTCGGCTTCCACCGCGTGAGTCGTAATGGGATCCGGCAATTGCGACGGCGAGAAGTCGACATTCGCGCCGGTTTGCAGCTTCCACCGCCAGGTCAGCGCAATCCCGATCATGGCGCCGGCCGAGGCGACAAGGAGGGCGGCGGGTAATCCTGCAACAACGGCCAGTTGACCCCAAATCGCGCTGCCGATGCTCAGCGCGCCGAACATCACCGTGACGTACATGGCGAGTCCGCGGCCGCGGACCCACTCGGGCAACGCGACCTGCGCGGAGACATTGAGGCTGGAGACAGCGGCGATCCAGGAGGCGCCCGCAATGAAACTTGCAAGAATCGCGGTCGCGGGATGGCGGGCCAAGGCAAATAGCGCCGTGGCCGCGGCGGTGCCGAGAGTCGCAGCCGCCACGAGCGAGTCCGCTCCCAATGTTTTCCGCAGCCGCCGCAACAGAAATGCACCACCCACGGCCGAGGCTCCGATGGCGCCCAGCAACACGCCGTACAAGGCGGGGCCGCTGGCGATTCGAGTGCGCGCGACCAGCGGCAGGAGCGCCCAGTAGGCGCTGCCGAAGACGAAGAAGGCAACCGTGCGAACCAAGGTCGCCCGAAGATAGGAGTTGTAGCGGGCATAACGCAGCCCGTCGCGTATGGCATTGCCGAAGGATTCGGGCGGCAGAGTTGAGCCAGCTTTTTTCGGCGCACGCCACCAGATGAGCGCCGCAATGACGCCGATGTTACTAAAGGCATCGAGCCAAAATGGGGCCGCAATACCCAAGGCTCCAATGACGATGCCGCCGAGCGCCGGGCCGATCGCACGGCTGACATTGATCCCGACGCTGTTGGCAGCGACCGCCCCGGGTAAGTCCGCCTTTGGCACCAGCTGAGACACCACTGACTGCCAGGCGGGGGCTGTCATGGCTGAGCCAACGGTCACGATGAAACTGAACACCAACAGACTGACGGGCGTGATCAAATGAAGCCACACCAACGTCGCAAACGCGGCCGACACGGCAGTGATGGTCGACTCACCGAAGATCAGGAAGCGGCGCTGATTCACAATGTCCGCAAGCGCACCAGCGGGAATCGCAAACAGAAACATCGGCAGACTGTTGGCTGCCTGCACCAGGGAAACGACAAGCGCATTGGAGTCAAGGCTCGTCATGAGCCAGCCGGAGGCGACGTTGTACATCCAACCACCGACGTTGGATACCACCGTCGCAATCCAGATCACTGCGAATGCCCGATGGCGAAACGGGCTCCCTGTCGGCGCGGCTGACTGAGACGACGCAATAATGCGTGGTTCATTCATGATCAGCGTAATCATACATCTGCCCCGGAGATACATCGTATCTAGTTATATGGGCTACCGGGCGCCAAGCCCCGGCACTAGTCTGACACTCACCACTGATCGGCTAAGGAGTACTTGTCATGGCTAGCTCAATCCCGCACGGTGCCCGCTCAACGGCAAATCAGGTTCTTGCCGGCGTGGACCTCACAAGAAAATGGATTTTGGTGACTGGGTGCGATGATGAGAGCGGGTTCGAAACGATGAATGCACTGTCCGCAAACGGTGCCCACGTTTTCGGACTCGCCAGCTCATTCGCCAGCGCCAAGAATGTTTGCGATCAGATCGGCCCACGTGCAACGCCCGTCGAGTGCGATCTTGCCGATCTCGACTCGGTTACGGCCGCGGCCGAGATGATCAGGGGCCTTCAAGTGTCATTCGATGCGATCATCGCCAACGCGGAGGTCGCGATTCCACCAACACTGCATACGAGATATGGGGTCGAATTTCAGTTCCTCTGCAATTTTGTCGGTCACTTTTCCTTGGTGAACCAGTTGTTGGATCTCGTGCGCAACGGCACCGGGCGCATCGTCATGGTCAGCAGCAGTGCCAGCGCCATGCAGGCTCCTCCCGGGGGAATCATGTTCGACAATCTCGACGGTCATCGATTCTACGATCCGAGGACGTTTTATGGGCAATCCAAGTTCGCAGTGGCGCTGTATGCGAAGGAGCTATCGCGCCGGTTGCGCCGACGTGCCATCGCGGTCAATTCGCTGCATCCCGGCGCGACCAAAGGCACGAGCTTGCGCAAGGACCTTTTCCCTGCTTTGCGTGTCGTGCAATCAACGGTGCAACTTTTCATGAAGTCGCCGGGCCAGCGAGCGGCGACGGCAGCGTTGCTCGCGGCGAGCCCGAGCGTCACGGGAATCACCGGCGAGTACTGGTCGGACTGTCAAATCGCCAAGGGGAATCCACTTCTGCAGGACGGTGAACTTGCAAAGCGTCTCTGGCAGGTCTCCATGCAGATCGTGCAGCGAATAACAAATGCGGCTGGAGCCAAGGCCGGCGGCTCCATGATTTGGCGCGAGGCAGTCGAACATTGATCTATTAAAACGATAATGTTTATCTAAATATATAGGCTACCGAGGTAGGCGATTCGACACTACCCTTCTCTCCGCGGCTGATTCAGCGCATCGATAGAAAGCCCGGCAAGCGAGGAGAACGGCGTGACTGATTCGTGGATTTCATTGCGGAAGGCGAGCGCCCTTTGCTGCAGTCTCCTGATCGCCGTGCAAAGTTCCGGATGCGCCCAAAAGAAAGCGCCCGCCGGGCCCGGCCCGCAGGTGCAGGTGGCACAGGTGGTCCAAAAAGACGTCAGCATCTACAGCGAGTGGGTGGCGACGCTCGACGGGTATGTCAACGCACAAATCCAGCCGCAGGTCAGCGGGTATCTGATCAAGCAGGACTACAGGGAAGGTTCCTTCGTTCACAAGGACGACGTGCTCTTTGAGATCGATCCTCGTCCATTCCAGGCCGTGCTCGAGCAGGCGAAAGCGCAGTTGGCACAGGCGGAAGCGCAACTCGGCAATGCCACGCTCAACGTCGAACGCGACATCCCGGAAGCGGAGGCCAATGCCATTGCGCGAAGCCAGCTCGAGGGCGACATGCAGACGCAAATGGCCGCGAAGGCGACCGTGGCCGCCGCCCGCGCCGCGGTCGAGCAGGCGGCCCTGAATTTGAGCTTCACGAAAGTGCGCTCGCTCATCAGCGGAATTGCAGGCATCGCGCAGGTCCAAGTCGGCAATCTCGTTACGCCGGCCGCTGTGCTCACCGGGGTATCCCAGGTCGATCCCATCAAGACGTACTTTCCAATCAAGGGAGAGGAATACTTGCGGATCGCCGACAAGATTCACCCGGAGACCGTGAATTTGCTGTCGAACGCCGCGCCGATCCCACTGCAGTTGATACTCTCGAACGGCAGCACCTATGCGCACAGCGGCGACATTCTGTTTGCCGATCGACAAGTGGATCAACAGACCGGAACGATCAGGATCGCCGGGGCATTTGCCAACCCGGGAAACATCCTGCGGCCGGGGCAGTATGCGAAGGTGCGCGCGGTAACCGAGGTCCTCAAGGGTGCATTACTGGTTCCGCAGCGCGCCGTATCCCAGCTGCAAGGTTCCGCTCAGGTCGCCGTGGTGGGAGCTGACAACAAGGTCACGATGCGCGCGGTGCAAACGGGTGAGCGCGTCGACTCCATGTGGGTGATTACCAGCGGTCTGATCGCGGGCGACCGGGTCGTCGCGGAGGGCGTCCAAAAGGTCAAGGAGGGCAGTACCGTCACGCCCACGCCGTTCGTCACGCCCAAGCCGATCACCGTTGCATCCGGCGGTGGTTGAACATGTCCAAGTTTTTTATCCATCGCCCAATCGTTGCCATGGTGATTGCGATCCTGACGATTATCGTCGGCGCCATCACGATTCTCGGGCTGCCCATCTCGCAGTTTCCCAATATCGTTCCCCCCGAAACGAAGCTGCAAGCCACTTTCGTCGGTGCGGATGCGGAGACTCTCGCACAATCCGTTGCCACGCCCATCGAAGAACAGATGAGCGGTGTGGACAACATGAACTACATGTACTCGGTGAACGCGACGGCCAACGGCCAGACGACGATGATCGTCGATTTCGGCGTTCAGACGGATCCGAACACGGACCTCATTCTGACCCAGATTCGCGAGACTCAGGCAGCATCCCAATTGCCATCCAGCGTCACGCAGTACGGGGTGACCATACAGAAGGCGACGACCGCACCGCTGATGATCGTGGCGCTGTATTCTCCCCACGGCACCTACGATGCAAAATTCCTCGCCAACTATGAATACATCAACATCAACGATCCCGTCACGCGGGTTCCGGGGATTGCCAGCGTGCAGGTTTTCGGCGCCGGGCAATACGCGATGCGAATGTGGCTCAAACCCGATGCGCTCACCAAGCTTGGCGTCACCGTGTCGGACGTCGTCAATGCGGTGCAATCACAAAACACCGTAAACCCCGCCGGCCAAATGGGCGGTGAACCGGCGCCCAAAGGCCAGGAGTTCACGTATTCGGTAAGGGCGCAGGGCCGTCTGACCACGCCGGAGGAGTTCGGCGACATCATTGTCCGCGAGAATCCCAACGGCGGCGCCGTTCGGGTCAAGGACGTGGCGCGCATCGAGCTCGGCGCGCAGAGCTACACACTGATGGGCCGCTTGAATGGGAAGCCTGCGGCAGCCCTGGCGATCTATCAGCTGCCCGGTTCCAACGCCGTCAACGACTCCAAAGCGGTGCAAGCGTTGATGGCGCAGTTGAAGAAGAGCTTTCCGCCGGACGTGGACTACGCCATCGCGCTCGATCAAACGAAGGCCGTCACCGAAGGAATGCGGGAAATCGAGCTGACGCTTGGCATTGCGCTCGTACTCGTGATCGTCGTGGTCTACCTTTTCCTCCAGGGCTGGCGCGCCACGCTGATACCGCTGCTCGCCGTTCCGGTGTCGTTGGTCGGCACTTTCGCCTTTTTTCCGGTATTCGGCTTCTCCATCAATACGCTGTCGATGTTCGGTCTGGTGCTGGCGATTGGCCTGGTTGTCGACGATGCGATCGTGGTGGTCGAGGCCGTCGAGCGTCATATTGAGGAAGGCATGGCGCCGAAGGATGCGGCCCTGAAAGCGATGCAGGAGATCTCAGGGCCCGTGATCGGCATTGCCCTGGTGCTTTCGGCGGTATTCATCCCCACGGCGTTCATACCGGGGATTACCGGAAGGTTGTACCAGCAGTTCGCCGTCACCATTGCGATTTCCGTGATCATCTCGGCCTTCAACGCACTCAGCTTGAGTCCGGCACTCGCCGCGCTGCTGCTCCGGCCCAAGAAACCAAACGCCGGAGTGCTGCGCAAATTCTTCGTCTGGTTCAATCACGTTTTTGGGCGCGCCACCGACGGCTACGTGAGCGTCAGCCGCACGCTGATTCGCAAAAGCGGATTGACCGTGGCCGCTCTGCTGCTCTTCGGTGTCGTAGCGATCTTTTTTGGCGCGAAGCTACCTTCCGGCTTCCTGCCTGACGAAGACCAGGGTTATGTCTATGTGAATCTGCAGCTTCCGAATTCTGCTTCTCTGGAGCGCACGGATAAGGCCGCACAAGAAATCGAAAACATCCTGGCCAAGATGCCCGGCGTTCAGTACACGACGAGCGTCATTGGTTTCAGCCTGCTCAGTTACATTCAGACGAGCTACAACGCGTTCTTTTTCGTCACCTTGAAGCCGTGGTCGGAGCGCACCGACCGAAACCAGGAACTGCAAGCCATTAAGCAGCGCCTGAATCAGCAGCTGACCAAACTTCCCCAGGGCGCAGCCATCAGCTTCTCGCCCCCGGCCATTCCCGGCGTCGGCACTTCCGGTGGATTCACGTTCGTGCTCGAGGATCGGGGCGGTAACGATATTCCGTATCTGGCGGCGAACGTCGACAAGTTCCTGGCCGCGGCCCGTAAACGCCCGGAAATTGCCGGGATCAATACATCCTTTCTACCCAGTGTTCCGCAGCAGTTCGTCGAGGTGGATCGCGATAAAGCGCTCAAACAAGGCGTACCGATCGCCGACGTGTACACCAGCCTGCAGGCGTTCATGGGTGGGATCTTCGTCAACTACTTCAACCGTTTTGGCCGCCAGTGGCAGGTGTACGTGCAGGCGGACGGCAACTATCGCGGCAGCGTCCAGGACACCGAACAGTTCTACGTTCGCAACAGTGCCGGGACAATGGTTCCACTGTCGGCGTTGACGAAGTTCGAGCCGCGTTTCGGTCCTGAATACATCATGCATTACAACGAGTACCCATCGGCGCAGATCAACGGCAACGCCGCGCCCGGCTACAGCTCCGACCAGGCGATGGCTGCCCTCGAAGAAGTGTTTGCACAAACCATGCCCCAGGACATGGGCTATGACTACCTGGGCATGTCATTCCAGCAGAAGCTGGCGGAGCAAGGCGTGTCGTCGACGACGATATTCGGAATTTCCATTTTATTCGTCTTCTTGATTCTGGCGGCTCTCTACGAAAGCTGGGCGCTGCCTCTCAGCGTATTGCTGAGCACACCGGTGGCCGTGTTCGGTGCCTTCGGCGTGCTGCTGCTGCGCCGGTTATTCATCCAGGCATTTTACCCGGCGTACATGGTCGATATGGAGAACGACGTCTACTCGCAAATCGGCTTGGTGATGCTGATCGGGCTGGCTGCGAAGAACGCGATCCTGATCGTGGAGTTTGCCAAGGACGAATACGAGAAGGGCAGGCCGCTGGTCGATGCCGCACTGGCCGGCGCGAGGCTGCGCCTGCGCCCCATTTTGATGACTTCATTGGCATTCGTGTTCGGCTGCGTGCCGCTCTGGTTTGCATCGGGTGCCGGGTCCGTCGCCCGCCGCATCATGGGCACCACGGTAATCGGCGGCATGCTGGCCGCGAGTGCGATCGGTATTTTCTTCATTCCGGCGATCTTCTATGTGGTGGAGACCCTCTCAGGCGCAAAGCAGAAGGATAGAGTACCCTCGAGAGCCGCGGATCCAGCGGAGACCACCTAGATGAGGGCCTTCACACTCCTGCTATTCACGCTGCTGGCCGGCTGTATGGTCGGCCCGAATTACCGGCGACCTGCGATCGATGCGCCCGGGGCCTATCGAGGCGACAGCCAGTCCTCGACTGCTTCATCGGAATCGCTGGGTGATGAGAAATGGTGGGAGGTATTCGACGATCCGGTATTGCAGCAGCTGATTCGTACCGCCATTGAGGAGAACTACGATTTACGAATCGCAGCAAGCCGGGTTCTTCAGGCGCAGGCGCAGCTGGGTATCACCCGCGCCAACCAATTTCCGACGGTGAGCGCCGGGGCTGAAGCATTCAGCCAACGCAATCCGAAGATATCGAGTTCCTTCCCAGCCTATGAGGCGAACGCTGGAGAGGTGGATCTCGCCGTCATCTGGAATCTCGATTTCTGGGGGAAATACCGGCGACAAACTGAAGCCGCGCGCGCCAATTTGCTCGCGTCGCAGTGGGGCCAGCGAGCGGTTCTCACTTCGGTCATCTCGAGCGTCGCGAGCGCCTATTTCACGCTGCGCGAACTCGATTTGGCGCTGGATGTGTCGAAAATGACGCTGGCCGCGCGACAGGATTCGTTGCGTCTCACCAGCGTGCTCGCCAAGAACCGCTCGGCATCGGGGCTCGATGTACGGCAATCGGAGCAGCTGGTGTACACGGCAGCGGAGGTCATTCCCGATCTCGAGCGTCAGATTGCGCTGCAGGAGAACTCCCTCAGCATTCTGCTTGGCCGCAACCCCGGTCCCATTCCGCGGGGCCGCGAGCTCACCGAGCAGCCGAATCCGCCGGCGATTCCTGTCGGCGTACCGTCGGAGCTGCTGGAGCGCCGACCCGACATCCGTGAAGCGGAAGAGACGCTGGTGGCCGCGAATGCCGAGGTGGGTGTCGCCAAGGCCGCGTTTTTTCCGAGCATCTCGCTCACCGGGACGGGCGGATACGAAAGCTTCGCGCTCAACAACCTCTTCACGCACTCGCAGCGAATGTGGAACGGTGCCGCGTCGCTAACGCAGCCGGTGTTTGCGGGGGGAGCCCTGCGCGCGGGAAAACGCCTCGCCGAAGCGCAGAAGCAAGAGATGCTTCTGACCTATCAGCAAACTATCATGAACGCTTTTCAGCAGGTTTCCAGCTCCCTCACGGCGTATCAGAAGGTCCGCGAGTTCCGCGAGCAGCAGGAATTATTGACGGCGGCGGCAGAAGACGCCGATCGCCTCTCGAAAATACTCTACCAGCATGGCGGCACAAGCTACCTGCAGGTGCTCACCAGTGAAAACAACGAATTCTCCGCGCAGCTCAATCTTGCGCAAGCGCAACTCAATGAACGGCTCGCGCTGGTCCAGCTCTACAATGCTCTCGGCGGCGGCTGGCAGTGAGCTGCCGATCTAGGTGCGCGAGCCGCGTTGCGCCAACGGTCGATAATCCCTCTTTGTGGGCCCCGTATAAAGCTGGCGCGGACGGCCGATTCTCATATGGGGGTCGGAGACCATTTCCTGCCAATGGGCAACCCAGCCTGCAGTGCGCGCAATCGCGAACATGACGGTGAACATGGAACGCGGGATCCCGAGCGCGCTGTAGATGATGCCCGAATAGAAATCGACGTTCGGGTACAGCTTCCGCGACACGAAGTAGTCGTCTTGGAGCGCGATTTCCTCGAGTTTCAACGCAAGTTCGAACAGTGGATCATCGCCCTTACCCATCTTTTCAAGCACGCGGTAACACATGCTGCGGATGATCTTGGCGCGTGGATCGACATTTTTGTAGACCCGATGACCGAAGCCCATCAAACGCACGCTGTCCGACTTATCTTTGACGCGGGCGAGAAATTTGTCGATGTTGGCGGCCGAGCTGATGCCGTTCAGCATATCGAGTACGGCCTCGTTCGCTCCGCCGTGCGCGGGACCCCAGAGCGCGGATACCCCGGCGGAAATTGCCGCGTAGGGATTTACCCCGGTGCTTCCCGCGAGCCGCACGGTCGAGGTGCTGGCGTTTTGCTCGTGGTCGGCGTGCAGAATGAACAGCAATTCCAGCGCTTCCACGGCCACCGGATCGGCCGTGTAGGGCTCGCATGGAACCGCAAAAAACATGTTGAGCACGTTGGCGCAATAAGACAGATCGTTGCGCGGATAGACGAAAGGTTGACCCAGGGAGTGTTTGTAGGCCGCGGCCGCAATGGTCGGCAGTTTGGCAATGATGCGATGGGCAAAAATCTCCCGTTGACGAGGGTCGTGGATATCGGTCGTGTCGTAGTAGAAGGCGGCCATTGAGGCGACCACCGCCGAGAGCATCGCCATCGGATGCGCGTCGTGATGGAAGCCCTGAAACAACCGCAGCAGGCGTTCGTTGACCATCGTGTGCCGGGTTATTGAATCGCGAAATGCCTTGTGCTGCGCCTTCGCCGGCAGCGTGCCGTTGATCAGCAGATCGGCGACCTCCAGATAGCTGGAGTGCTCCGCAAGTTGTTCAACCGGATAACCGCGGTACAAGAGAACCCCTGCGTCGCCATCGATATACGTGATTTTGCTCTCGGTGCTGGCGGTGGACATGAATCCCGGGTCGTACGTGAACACCCCCAAGTCCCTGGTGAGATGCGAAATATCGAGCACGTCAGGTCCGAGCGTGCCGGACATGATGTTCAGATCAGCGGCCTTGCGGGTGACGGGATTCTTGAGTTCGTATTTCGCTGCAGCGCTCATGGGCATGGGATCTCCAGTAGTCGGAATAAACGCATGCTCTAAGGCTAAGGGTTAAATATCCGACTAAGAAGCCCCTATCTCTCGATAGCAGGCATCGTCCGGGGCGATATATGCCATCGAGAAATAGAGGCTACAAAGCTAGATCGCGCGGGTCTACGCTGCGGTCATGCAAATGCAAAATTCATCCGCGGCGATGCCGAAAGCTTATGCTCCCGCCCTGGCGGCAAGCGCCAATCTCAGCGACCAGACCCTGGTGCGCTGTGCCCAGTCCGGAGAGCGCCGCGCGTTCGACCGGTTGGTGCTCAAGTATCGGTCCCGTATCGTGGAGCTGGCCATGCGCTATACGCGCAATCGCGCCGATGCGGAAGACGCCACCCAGGAAACGTTCATCAAGGCCTACCGGGGACTTCGGCATTTTCGTTCTGACAGCGCGTTTTATACCTGGCTCTACCGCATCGCCAGCAATTGCGCCAGGAATCTTTTGAAAACGCGCCGCCGCGATTCAATCAAAAGCGCCGTCGATTTCTCGGAGTACCGCCATGCTGTCCGTCATCCAACGCGCCTGTGGGATCTGGCAACGCCCGAGGAACTGGCCCTCACTGCGGACATCCGCGGGATGACGAATGCCGCTCTCCAGGGTCTGTCCGAGGAACAACGCACTGCAATCATGTTGCGGGAAATCGATGGGTTGAGTTATCAGCAGATCGCTGCGGCAATGTCCATTCCGGTCGGCACCGTACGCTCACGCGTTTTCAGGGCGCGCGACATCATCGACAATGAGTTGCGCCGCGTTCATGACGGCGGTCTGGGCCGCCATGCTCCGCAACGCTCAAACGCGGGTCTGGCTGCTGCGCAGCCCAGCCGGGCTTAGTCGCGATCCTGCGGCCTTCTCAGCCGGTCTGCGCGAAGTGTTCGCGCTCGACCTGCGAGGACAATCTCTCTATGTGCAACTCGCGCATGAGCTTCTCCCTTCTGCGCTCAATCGCTCTGAGCTCACGCAGAAGCACGTACTCGCTTCTGAAGCAGGCGCCCGCCAAGCCAATGCCGCAGAGGATCAACCCAAACAAAACGTCGTCGAAGTTCATGATGTTCACGACTCTAAGCGAACTCAACTGCAGTTCAGAATATGACGAGAGCAAGAGTACCGGTAGCCTGTTTGTCTCGATAGGACGTATCGACTCAGCACATACATACAAGCGCAGCGCCGCGCGCCTGAACGAAACGCCGGCTCTAGTCGTGGTGGCCGGCGCTTGCGTGGCCGAAGAGACCGCGGCGCTTGATGGCATTGGCAACGGGCGTGGGGACCATGTCTTCCCATAAGAGATCATGGTCGCGGATTTTCTTGAGCGCATCCCGCGAGAAGATGCCGAGGATGTTCGCGTCGTATCCGACGATGTTGTCGATGAAATGATTTTCGAGCAGATGGGCATAGAGACTGGTGAGGTGATCGGCCATTCTCACGTTCTTCGCGGTAATCAGGACATTCGGCGCGGCCGATTGTGCCGATGCACCGGTTCTGCTGGACTCGACGATGTATCGATCGTAGGCCTTGCCGCTCATGGGATAGACGTAAAGCTTTACCGCGTTCCTGAAGAGGCGCCCGAAGGATTCAAGGATGCCGCCCTCGAGATTTTCGTAGTACTTCTCGTTGAATATTTCCAGCAAATTGTTGATGCCGATGGCGACACCGATCATTTCCTTGGTGTAACGCCGGAAATATGAGGTGAGCCGGTAGTATTCCGAGTAGTTCGAGATGAGAACGGTAAAGCCCATGTCGGCCAGCAGGTCCACTCTCGATAGAAAGTCACGCGCATCGAGGGCGCCTTCGGAGAGCAGATTGTTCATGGTGATTTCCATGAGAACCACCACCTCCTTGCCCTTTACCGGCGATTCCTGCACAAATTGCGCCGTCGCGCAGGCGATCATGTCGACGTTGACATGTGTGACCGGCCGAAAGCTGCCCCTTTCAACCAGAATCGCCTTCTTGTGCAAGATTTCGGACGGCTGCAGGACTTCGCCCTGCGGCCCGAACATGACGGCGTTGGTGAGCTTGCATTCGACCAGGTGCAGCGCCATGAGGCGATTGTCGATTGTCTCGAAGCAGTGCCCCGATAAGCGCAGCATGTCGACCTCGATTCTGTCGGTACCGAGGTTGTCCTGCAGCGACCCGATCAATTGCCTGGGATCTGAACGAAGATAGAGGGCACCATAGATCAGATTGACTCCAACGATGCCGAGGGCCTGCTGCTGCAAGACCGAGTCCTTGTCCCGCATGCGCACATGCAGGAGAATTTCGCTCGGCTCACTTGACGGTTCAGCCTGAAACCGGATGCCCAGCCAGCCGTGCGCTTCGTTGGTCCCCTGCTGGTTGCTGGTCGCAACCGTGTCCGCGAAGACGAAGAAGTTCGTGCGCGCGCCGCGAATCGCGGATAGACGCTCGACGAGCAGCCCGTATTCGTGGTCCAGCATCAGGCTCAAGCGCTCGCGAGACACGTATCGCGGGGATTTCCCATAGATGGCGTCGCTGAACACCATGTCGTAGGCGGAAATGGACTTGGCGATGGTTCCCGATGCGCCGCCTGCGTGAAAGAATTCGCGGGCGACTTCCTGGCCGGCGCCGATTTCCGCGAAGGTGCCGTAAATGGGCGCGTCGAAATTTATTCGGCGCGCCTTCTCTGTGGTCGTGAGAAGTTTCTGTTGCGCTTCGATACTCATCTTGAACGGCGCCAGCGCAGAGTCAGAGGCGAAATTCGGCACGTCTCTCTTCGGCCATTGCGCGCTCCACGGCTTCAATTTCATTTTGGACCCGGACGATGTCTTCGCCGTTGAGCTGCGCGGTAGCCTGAAGGCCCTCGACGAGGGCACGGCGCCGACGGATGAGCTTGTCACGGAGTGCAGATAGCTTTTGGCTTTCGGTCATGGCTCTCTCCTTATTTGAATGGCATGTGAAAAGATTAGTACGCGCCGGATTGCTGCGGTAGCCGATATTTATCGATGGCTTCCATCGTAGAAACCGATCCAAAGCCGGTCCGCCGGCCAAGGCTGCACTTTGCGAGCCTGCGCGGCTGCGCACAGAAACAGCGCGCAAAATCATGCCGATAGCGAGCCTTTTATCGTCAAAATCGATGGACTCCATCTAAATATATGGGCTTTCGCGTTAATTCTGGATGGCTTAAGTTACGCGGCAGAGAATGTCTACAGGCATTCACGGAATAAATGCAGACGCAGAAGCGATGAACCTGGTCAACGCGAAAACTGGTGCCCACGGATCCAACTTGGTAGCCTATATAGCGCCCATGGGTCTATCGGCGGGGTAGATATATGCTCGACGGCGTATCACTGGATCAACTGCGCACTTTCATCGCCGCCGCGGACGAGGGCAGCTTCTCGGCTGCCGGGCGCCGCCTGCGCCGCGCCCAGTCGGTGGTGAGTCAGACCCTGGCCAATCTTGAAGGCCAACTGCGCGTGAAACTCTTCGATCGAAGCGGACATCTTCCGGTACTGACGGATCAAGGCCGCGCGCTGCTCGCCGATGCACGCGCCGTGGCGGGCGATGTAGACCTGCTCAAAGCGCGGGCGAAGAGTTTGGCGGGCGGTCTTGAACCAGAGCTGAGTCTTGCCGTTGACATCATGTTTCCGGACGTGACCCTCACCGATGCAGTGGCGGCATTCCAGAAGGAATTTCCGGCGACGCTGCTCAGATTCGACATGGAGTCGAGTGCCGTGATCGAACCGGTACTTCAGGGGCGCTGCGCCATCGGCATCGTGGGATCCTGGGCGCTAACACCCCCGCAGCTTACTCACGAGCCGCTATTGAACGTCAGCGCGCACACTGTCGTCGCTGCTCATCACCCGCTCGCCACCTATCGCGGGAAGATTCCGCTCAGCACGCTCGCGGAACACATTCGCATCACGCATATTGATCTTTCCGACATCTCCGGAGGCTACGATGCCCTGGTGGAGGTCCCGCGAGTTTGGCGACTTTCCAACCTGGGCGCCAAGCTTGCGTTCCTGCGCGCCGGCTTCGGGTTCGGCGGCATGCCACTGCATGCCATCGAGGCGGACCTGGCGAGCGGCGCGCTCGTGGAAATCGCCACCGATGATACGCCGTACGGAGTGCGCTCAATAGAAATGTGGGCCGTTTATCGGACCGACAGTCCGCCGGGACCGGCAGGGCGTTGGTTCATCGAGCGCCTCAAGCAAGCGCCACGGGCGCTACGAGTGGCGCCCCGATTGCAATCGGGCCCGGTCGCCGCCAAGGGCGCGCGTCGGCGGCCATCCAGCCGCTTGCCGGCACCGAAGCGAAAGCGAAGCCGCTGACAAGAACCAGGCTTTTTGATCGGCCGATATTGAGTGTCTTCAGCGCGTGGCGAAAAAACCGTTGAACGGCCTGTCCGCGGGGCATGGCAGCGTTTCCGATCCCGCAATACCTTGCGTCCCTCTGTCTTCCTCAACGTGTGGAAACGAGGTCCAGAATCGTCCCGTTTCGGCGCATTGGTAAGCGTAGTGGAAGAGCGGACCCCTGACCCTGGCGCTAAAGTCAAAGACGTCCGGAAGAGGATAGTCGGTCGGTAAGGACGAATACTGCAGGTCTGCACCTTGCAGCTGAGCGGTCGCCGCGGTCAGTTCCAGTGTGGTCAACAACAAGTGGTCCAACCCCACGCGAATACTTCTCGAGAGAATCGCACGGGCCGTCAGCCGAGTCGTTCGTGCTCCGCCGCTCAACGAGCCATCGACAATGACGAATACCGCGGCGCGACCGGTTCCCGGGATGCCGCGCGATGATTGCAAGAGCGCGGGGGGCACGAAGAAGGGTACGGTGGCGGCCCCATCAACGTGCGCCTGATCATTGTTCACTCCATTTTCCGCAACCCGAATGATGACCGGCGGGAACATGCCGGGCACGCTCGCCGATGCGACCAACACGTCGCAAAACAGTGTTCTTGCGGAGGACCCGCCGTTCTTCGCGATCGCACCGAGGTCCCAGACGACAGGCTCGCCGTTCGCCACATCGGTCGTGGCTACCAGCAGCAGGCGGCCCTTGGCGGCTTCGTGCGCAATTGCGCGGATCATTTCGTCGGTGACGTATGCCTCAACCAGTTGCCGCAACGGTCTGCCGCTGTAAATGCTCGAACCGAATACCATACCCAATCCCCGGGATTGCAGCAGGTTGTCTCCCGCGACGCCGGTAAAAGCATCGAGAAGTTGCGCATCCCACGAGGGCCCGAGAAATGCATAGGGGGCGACCAGCGCGCCCGCGCTGACCCCTGTTACGACGTCGAACGACGGTCGCGTACCGGCGCGGGTGAGGCCGGCTACGGCGCCGGCCCCGAAGGCGCCGCCTGCACCGCCTCCGGAGAGCGCGAGTATGGTGAGAGGGTTTCCCGCGCGCATAGCGCGCAGTTGCTCGGCGGCAGTCACCGAGGACAACTCCGAGAATTGTTGATCGGAACCCAACGTGCGAAAGGTTAGCGGCAATTCCGCACGCGATGATGCATCGACCGATGGTCTCGACTCGCCGAGTGCGAGTCCGGCGCATCCTTCGAGCAGGAGCACACACAGAAAGCAGAAGACGAGAAGCGCCGCCGTGAGTCTGTGCGAGTCGAGTTGGCTAATCCAGGTGCGGCCAGTTCTGTACCGAGCCGTCCGTCCGGCAACCGTGTTCAAGAACGACAGTACATCGATGACACGCACGCTGTAAGCGTAGGAGCCGCGTGGCTAACTTGCTAGCCAATATCTTTCGATATGAAGTATCGCATTCAGAGATAAGCAGCACCGGCGATTTGTTTTCGAATGCGAGTCGAGCACAACACCGAATACTTTATCGCCGCAGACGATGGACTCCATCTAAAGATATAGGCTACCTAGCTGAAATGGGCGGCATTAACCTTCCCTGGGTAGGGAAACTGCAACTGCCCGGAGATTTTCGGCGATGTGGCTCGTGATCGTAATCGCATTGAGCGTTGGATTGGGAATCCTGGCGCTGATTGGACTCTTGGCGGTGGTCAAGGAGCTGATCAGCGAAAGCGTCCCCGGCGCTGATTTAACAGAGTCTGGAGGTGCAGCGGCTCCGCATGATATCGCCGCTACCCACGGGCGACGCCGTGAGATGACACCTTGAGCGGCGAGGCGGCTGTGGGCAATGGCGCGGAAGCGACCGCAGCCATGCGCAAAACGCGGGTCCAGAGACTGCGATGGCCATTGATGTCGCTCGCGATCATCGCGGTCGGCGGCGGCGGTGCCTATTATTACCTCACCGGCGGCCGGTATCAGAGCACCGATGACGCATACGCACAGGCGGCCACGGTGTCGATCAGTTCCAATGTGGCCGGGCGCGTCAGCGAGATCGAGGTGCGCGACAACGAACTCGTGCACCGCGGTGCAATCTTGTTCAAATTGGACGACGCGCCCTTCCGCATCGCCGTCAGCGACGCCGCAGCGCGCCTGGCGGACACCCGGCTGCAAGTCGAGTCGCTGAAGTCGACCTATCGGCAGCGGCAGGTTGAGCTGCGCGCTGCGCGAGATACGCAAGCCTATGCGCAACAGCAATACGATCGACAGACCCGGCTCATCACCTCCGGCGTCGCGTCGCAGGCGCAGTTCGATCAGGCTGCCCACGGGCTCGACGCGGCGCGGCAACAGGTTGCCAACTTTCAGCAGCAAATCGGTGTGGCACTCGCCAATCTGGGAGGCGATCCCAACATCGATCCGGCGCGGCATCCGCTGGTTGCCCAGGCGCAGGCGGCACTCGATCGGGCGCAGCTCAATCTGTCCTATACGGTGATCAGCGCCCCCACGGATGGCGTGGTGGCCAAGGTGGAGCAATTGCAGGTGGGCGATACCATCGCGGCATCCACACCGGTATTCGCCTTGGTATCGACGCGTGATGTCTGGATCGAGGCGAACTTCAAGGAAGTTCAGCTCGCGCGCATGCGTCCAGGTCAGGTGGCGACCGTCAAGATCGATCGCTATCCAGGTCGAGCATTTTCCGCCAAGGTCACGAGCGTGAGCCCGGGCACCGGCTCGCAGTTTTCGCTGTTGCCGCCCGAGAACGCGACCGGCAACTGGGTGAAGGTTGTCCAGCGTGTACCTGTTCGTCTCCAGTTGACGCACGTCGATGCCGGTTTTCTATTGCAGGCCGGCTTGAGCGCCGATGTGACGGTCGACACGCACTCGCGCGACACCGCGCTCGCCGACGCGATCGGACCCAGCGTCGCCGGCACGGAGCCGCAGTGAGCAGCGCCGTCGCGCAAGCCGGCGATATCGACGCACCGCGTCGCACGCTCATCACAGTCTCGGTGATGCTGGCGTCCATCATGTCGGCGCTCGACACGACGATCGCGAACGTCGCGCTGCCGCGCATTCAAGGATCGGTTTCCGCTACGCAGGATCAGATGGCGTGGGTGCTGACTTCGTACATTGTTGCGGCGGCGATCATGACGCCGTTGAGCGGCTGGCTCGCCGGCCAAGTCGGCCGCAAGAAAGTGTTTTTGTATTCGGTCGCGGGCTTCACGGTGGCGTCCATGCTCTGTGGTGTCGCGCAATCATTGCCGCAGATCGTCCTGGCGCGGCTGATACAAGGGTTGTTCGGAGCTGCCCTGATACCGCTGTCGCAGGCGGTGCTGCTCGATATCAACCCGCCGGCGCGCCACGCGCGCGCGATGGCCGTGTGGGTGATGGGTGCAACTTTGGGTCCGATCATCGGCCCGGCCCTCGGTGGGTGGCTGACCGAGAACTACAACTGGCGTTGGGTGTTCTACATCAATGTCCCGTTCGGGATTCTCGCGTTCCTCGGCATCTTGAGTTTTCTTCCGGAGGCGGCGATCCGCAAATCGCGTTTCGATTTCTTTGGATTTGCCGCGTTGAGTATGGCCATAGCTTCCTTGCAAATTATGCTCGATCGCGGCCAATTGAAGGACTGGTTCAGCTCGCCGGAAATCTGGATTGAGGCGATCGTTGCGGCAGTCGCCTTTTATTGGTTCATCATTCACATGCTGACGACGACCGAGCAGCGCTTTGTGAGTCCGTCGCTCTTCAAGGACCGCAACTTCCTCACCGGCAACGTGTTCATTTTCCTGGTTGGGGCGGTTCTTTACGCCACACTCGCGCTGTTGCCGCCGTTGCTGCAGGATCTGCTCAACTACCCCGTCGTAACGACGGGTCTGGTGACGGCTCCGCGCGGGGCGGGGACCTTGGCGGCGATGTTCATCGTCGGGCGCCTCATGGGCAAGATCGATATCCGCCTGATCATCGGCACCGGCTTTGTGATGGCGGCGGTGTCTTCGTGGCAAATGACCGGCTTCGATGTGCTGATGGACTCGTCAATGGTTGTGTGGTCCGGCATCCTGCAGGGACTGGGTACCGGCTTTGTCTACGTACCGCTGGCAGCCGCAGCTTTCGCGACCTTGACGCCGGCACTGCGGAACGAGGGCACGGCGATTTTTAGCCTCACCCGCAACCTCGGCAGCAGCATCGGCATTTCCGTGGTGAATACGCTGCTGACACGCAATACGCAAATCATGCATGCGACTCTCGGCGAGCACGTGAGCCGCTACAACCCGGTTCTGCGCGCACAAATGCCGAGTGGCGGATCGCCGAGCTTACACACTTTGGCGGGATTGAACGCAACCGTGACGGAGCAGGCGGCGATGATCGCCTACAACAACGATTTCAAATTGATGATGTTGCTGAGTCTCGCGGCGGTGCCATTGGTCTTTCTGTTGCGCAAGGGCGGCGCTCCTGCCGAGCCGATACATGTCGAGTGACGCGAATATTGCCGTGGGGTTGAAATCCTTGCGCTGTTCGCGTGCCGGGATCTTGTGGGCGTCAATGGTGTCGTGCCTGTCGGGCGTCGGCGGCTGCGCAGCGGGACCTGACTTCACGCGTCCCGTGCCGCCGCCGGCCACGCGTTATACGGCCGAAACCTTGCGCGGTGAGGGCGCTTCAGCCGATGGCGGGGTTCAACACATCGCCCTCGGCAGGAACATCGAGGGCGCGTGGTGGAAGTTGTTCCGCTCCGATGCCATCGATGAACTCGTGACACAGGCGGTGGATCACAACCGTACTTTGGCTGCGTCCATGGCGACGCTCGCACAGGCCCAAGAATTCGCGTTGGCGCGAGCGGGCTCGCGGTACCCGCAAGTGGCTCTCAGCGGCGGAGCCGGTCGCCAGCAGTATGGCAAAGAATTTCTCGGCCCGATCGGCATACCGCCGTTTACGTATTTCGCTGTCGGGCCCACCGTCAGCTACGCGCTCGACTACACCGGGGGCGTTGCGAGAAGCGTGGAGCAACAGTATGCGCTCGCCGAGGTGGAGCGACACCAGCTCGATGCCGCGTATCTGACGGTCACCGGCCAGGCGGTCATGCAAACGCTGACCATTGCATCCGTGCGTGCGCAGATAGCGACCGTTGAAACCATCCTCGCACAGGATCGCGACAATCTGCGGCTCGTGCAGACCGCATTCGACAATGGGTCGGTGGCACGCGAGGATGTCGTGAGCGCGCAAAGCCAGATCGCCAATGACATGACCCTGCTGCCGCCACTGCGCCAGGAGCTTGCCATTGCGCGCCACGCGCTGTCGGTGGTGCTCGGGCGCGCTCCGGCCAATGAGTTGCCGGTTGTGGATCTTGCACAAATCACGCTGCCGTTACGAGTGCCGGTGAGTTTGCCCTCGGAACTTGCGCATCGCCGGCCCGACATTCTCGCCGCGGAGGCGCGCCTGCACGCGGCGACGAGCGCGGTGGGGATCGCGCAATCCAATTTATATCCGAAGATCGAGCTTACCGCGTCCGTGGGACAGCAATCGCTCAAAGCGGACCAGCTATTCGATTCAACCAACAATGCGTGGAGCATCATCGGCCGTTTCACGGCGCCGATTTTCGACGGTGGAACGCTGCGCGCCGAGAAGCGCGCGGCGGTAGATGCGATGCGCGCAAGCGCGGCCACCTATGAGCAGACGGTCCTGGAGGCTTTCGCGCAAGTAGCCGATCTGCTCGAGGGATTGGACCACGACGCCGAACAGCTGGACGCCCAAGATCACGCGCAACAAGCCGCGCAGAGCAGTCTTGAACTGGCGCGCATCAGCTATAAGGAAGGCAATGCGGGGGTCCTGCAGGTGTTGGATGCGGAGCGCTCGTATCAACAGGCGCGACTTGGATATGTCAGGGCGGTGGCGCAGCGCTATCTCGATACCGTGCAACTTTTCTTGGCGCTGGGCGGCACAAATCCGAGTGCGTCGCTGGGAGCCACACTCTCTCAGCCGTCGCCACCCAGTCGCATAACTGCACAGCTAAGCGAGCCACCGGATGTTGTTTGAATTTAATCGCGAAAATTCCGTTCGCATGATCGATCAGACCGCGCATGCGTTTGACCTGGACGAGCGCTTTGAAAAGGCCTTGCGCAACACCTTTACCGCTTGGCGCCAGGCCGTAGACCGCCGCCTGCGGCGCCTGGGTGTGGACCGGATCAGTTGGATGACGATCGCCGCGGCGACACAGGCTCGCGCACCCTTGTCCCAGTCGGCCCTGGCCGATGCGCTCGCGGTTTCGCGTGCATCGATGGTGCATACGATCGATCGCTTGGTGAGGAACGGACTCGTGAAGCGGGAATCTTCGACTTTCGACAGAAGACTCAAACGTATCGTGGTGACCGACGCCGGCGCGCATCTCTATTCTCGTCTCAAGGACGAAGTGGCGGCCGTTCGACGGCAAATGTTGGCGATGGTTGAACCGGAAGAGCTCATGCACTTGACGGAATTACTCGAGAAGCTGCCGGCGCCATCGGGGCCGTCTGCAAGCGGATTTGCGCAAGTGTTGCCGAGCGACCTGCCATGACCCAAAAAACAATTCGCGTCGGACTCGTGGGTGCAAACGCCGAGGCGGGCTGGGCGAGGGTGTCGCACGTTCCAGCGATCAAGGCTCTTCCAGGCCTGAAGCTCGCGGCGGTAGCCACCCGCAACCAGCAGAGCGCACGGGAAGCGGCGGAAGCTTTTGGTGCCGATCGCGGGTTTTCCGATCCTTTCGCGATGATCTGGGATGACAGCGTTGAGCTTGTAACGATTGCCGTCAAGGTGCCCGCGCACCGCGGGCTCGTTCTGGCGGCGCTGCATGCCGGCAAGGCGGTCTACTGCGAGTCACCTCTCGGATGCAGTCTCGCAGAGAGCGAAGAAATGGCGGACGCCGCCGGGTCACTCCATACCGCGATCGGCTTGCAGGGCCGTTTAAATCCGGCCGTGCGGCGTGCAGCCCAGTTGGTTTCCTCCGGAAAGATTGGCCGGCCGCTCAACGCGAGAATTGTCTCCACCACCGTCGGCTTCGGTCCGGAGATGCCTTCCAGTTACGACTATTTCAATAAGACCTCGTTTGGCGCCAACCTGCTTACGGTCTGCGCGGGACATACACTCGATTTGGTGGAAACCGTTCTCGGGGCGATCGTCGAGGTGGATGCCCGCACGGAGATTCTGTGGCCCACTGTGAAATTGACGGACATAGGCAGCGAGAGCTCGCGTGACACAGCCGATCACATCAACGTCCTGGGAAAAACGCTCTCCGGTGCCGTGGTCATGGCCGACATCAGCGCCGGCGTCGCGCCGCAGGATGTTCGCTCCAGCTTCGAAATTCGAGGGACGGCGGGGTGGGTTAGAATGATCAGCGATCACCCCTACGGCTTCCAGGCCGGGGATCTCAAGCTGACTTCCAGCGTCTCTTTTGAGACACCCGAGGCGACCGCAGCCAACGGTGGGCTCATGGGCGCGGCGATCAACGTCGGAGAGGTGTACGCGCAGCTTGCCCGCGATGTGCAGACAGGGACTCACAGCACACCCGGCTTTGAACACGCAGTCCACAACGCCAGGCTCATTGAGGCTGTGAGGCGCGCAGCGGACCGAGGCGAGCGGCAGCGAGTCAACTGAAGCGCCCGCGCGACCGATGCCGGCCCTCAGCGTGTTCCGCGCCAACCTCCACCGAGTGCCTTGAATAGCGCGATCTGATCCTGAATCAGCGCGGCATCGGAAGCCGCGACCGACGCGTCAACGTTGATCAGCGACTCTTCGGTAGTGAGCAACTCGAGTTGCGTCAAGGCCCCGGCGAGAAACTGATCGTGGGCGAGATCGAATGCCTTCTGCGCCTGAACCTGCGCGTCGGCCAAGGCTTGTCGACGATCGAGTTCGGTTCCGTAGATCGTCAGGGACTGTTCTGTTTCCTTAAGAGCGCGCAATACCGCCGTGTCGAACCCTGCGAGCGCGGCGTTCGCATTGGCTTTGGCCTGCTGAACGCGTGCCCGTGGACCTGCCTGATTGGGGAAGGTCCACTTGATGCTGGGGCCGACACCCCAGGCCCTGGCATCATTCGTGGTCAAATCCGGAAACGTCGCGCTGACTCCGCCAAAGAACCCGGCAAGGCTGATGCGCGGATAGAGATCGGCCGTTGCGACGCCAATGCGTGCGGTTGCCGCGGCCACGCGGCGTTCGGCCTGACGCACATCCGGTCGGCGTTTGAGTAGTTCGACGCCGTCGCCGACCGGGATGAGGGCGTCCAGTTGCGGGGGCCGCACACAGGTCAGCGCTTCCATCGGCGCCCGAGAAGGTGCCCTACCCAGCAGGGTCGCCAGTTCAAACAACGCGGCTTTCCGCTGGCCTTCCAATGGCGGAATACCCGCGCGAACTTGCGCAACCAGACCCTGCGCCCTGACGACATCGAAAAGAGAACTGGCACCCGCGTCATGGCGTTGGATGGTGATCTGATTCTCGCGGCTGACGACGTCGAGGGAATGATGGGCCACCGCGAGCTGCTCGCCAAGCGCGCAGACCTGCGCGTAGGCGCGTGCCGTCTCCGCGGCGACCGTGATCTTGATGGCATCCCGCGCGGCGGCATCGGCGGCGGCATCGGCGCGAGAAGCCTCAATGGATCGGCGCACGCGGCCGAACAGGTCAACCTCGTAAGACACGTCCAAGAGCGTATCGAAGATCCAGGTGTTGGCCGGACGTTGGCCGCCGAGTTCGAGAATCTCATCTGTAATAGGATCGCGTCCGTAAGTGCCGCCCGCTTCGAGTGTCGTGTTCGGGTAGCGCGCCGCGCGTGCCGCTTCCAGCACGGCACGCGAAGCCGAAAGATTGGCTTCAGCGGCCTTCAAATCATTGTTGGCAGTGAACGCTTCCTGCAGCAGCTGATCAAGCAGCGCGTCATGGTACAGCTGCCACCATTCATCCGGCGGCTGCGTTGGGGTTTCAGCCGTCGGGGACAAAGAAACCAGCGGGTCCTGCGCCCCGTCCAACGGCGCGGGGGCCTTGTAGCCTGGCCCCACGGCGCAGCCAAGGAAGGTCACGAATGCGAAGGTCGGCCCGATCCAGCGCATTCGTGGCATCGACAAAAACAGATTATTGCGGGGATACATCGCGCGTAGCAAATGGCGACACATGAGAGGCAGGCCCAACGGGGGCCGCTCTTCGCGTAGCGATCAGAATGAGCGTGAGGGCTGTCAGCGCGGCAATGACGACGAAGCCATCGATGATACCCTGAGTTGTTGCGACGCTGCGGATGACGCTGCCCAGTACGGCCGCGCCCCGCGCGGGAGCCGAGCTCGGATCACCCGCCCGCGCCGTGGCAGCCGCGTAGATTTGCAGCCTTTGAAGCGTTTGCGCATCGCCGATTTGTACATGTAGACCGAGCAGGTTCGATGCGACTTGCTCGCGTACCCGAATGAGCGTGGTGATGAATGCCTGGCCGACTTCGCCGCCCATCAGCCGCGCCACCTGTGTTGCCGCGCCGAATGTGAGTGCGTCCTGCGGCTTGAGATGCAGTATGGCGAAAAAAATCGTGCCCGAGAGCGCAAAACTTTGTCCAACCGCTTGCAAAAGTTGCGAAGGCAGAAACTGGTCCGTACCCCAAAGCGGCGTGAGCCCGTAGGCGACCTGAAGACAGGCGATGCAGATGAACAGAAAACCGACCGAGGCGATGATCCGAGGATCACTTCGACGCAGCAGATAGCCGGCTGCGACGCAGACCAACAACTGCGGCACGGCAATCCACACCAATGTTTGACCTACCTCGAGCGCTCGAAAGCCGCGCACAACCTGGAGGAACTGCGGTATGGCGTAGGCAGTTGACAGGATTGTCAGTCTGAGGAAGGCGATCAGCAGCAACAGGCGCGGCAGGGGAGAGGCGAATACGACTTTTAAATCGACACCTGGATGGCGTGTGCGTGATTCGTGAATCAAAAAAGCGACCATCAAGATCGCGCCGGAGAGCATCAGGCCCCACACCAATCCTGAATTACCCCAGTCGAGACGATTGCCTTGATCCAACGCGGCATAGATCAACGCCAGGCCGCCGCCTCCTGAGGCCAGTCCGAAAATATCGGCGGGCGGCGGGCTGGGGTTAACCGGATCGGGACGGACACCGAAGCGTAGACACAGCACCATGCCGACGGCGAGCGGGACGTTTTGCCAGAAGATGAAGGCCCAGGAAAGATGCTCCAGATACCAGCCTTCCAGCGAGGCGGAGATATTCAGAGAAACCTCCAGGTTCAAGGCATAGAGTGCGATGCCGTAGGCCCACACCTTCGGGGGTGTGTTTCGCAGCACGAAGCTTAACGTGAGCGGCACGAAGAAGCCGGTGGCCAGGCCGCTCGCAAACTGCAGGGTGAGGAGCGTATGTAGGTTCGTCGCGAGCGGTTCGATCGAGGCGATGACCGCCAGCGATCCCGCGGCGCCGATCAGGACACGTCGCGCGCCAAAGGCGCCGCCCGCCCAGATGGCGACGGGTGCAATGAGCATTTGTCCGACGGTAAGCGCCGTGGAGATCCAGGCCCCCTCATCAAAGCCGGCGTGCACCGCGCCGCGGATGTCCGCGAGGCCGAAGTTGGAGAGCCGCGTATTCAATGTCGAGATAAAGGTGCCGAGCAATACGGCCAATAGTCCCATCCAAGGAATTGTCGTGGGCGGCGTCGGCGCCGACGGCTCGTTCATCGCTTGCTCGAGCGCGTGTCGATGCGGGCAACGACCGACATGCCGGGACGTAGCAGATCAATGAGACCGTCGCTGTCGTCGATGGTGATTTTCACGGCGATGCGCTGAACTACCTTGGTGAAATTCCCCGTGGCATTGTCCGGCGGCAATAGCGCGAACTGCGAACCTGCACCCGGTGCGAATGCAAGCACGTGGCCGTGCAGCCGGTGGCCCGGAAAGGTATCCACCGTGATCTCCGCGCGTTCACCGACGCGCATGTGCGTCAGCTGTGTTTCCTTGTAGTTAGCAATGACCCAGACGTTTGGAAGCGGAGTCAGGCTTGTGACCTGGGTTCCGACTCCGACGTACTGTCCCGGCTTCACTTGCCGTTGCGCAATGACCCCATCCTGCGGGGCGACGACGCGCGTGTACGACAGATTCAGCAGCGCAATTTGCAAGCTGGCCTTTTGTGCGGCGACAGCGGCTTCGGCCTGGGCTTGTTGGGCCGTCAGGACATCGAGCTGGCGTGCCGCCGCAGAATGTTGCGCGCGGGCCTGATCAAGCTGCGCCGCCAGCTGCGCCTGCGCCGTTTGCAGCTTCTCGCCGGCCTCGGTCGATGAGGATCCGGTTTTGAGCAGACGCTCCTGCCGCGCCAAATCGCGCTTGTTCTGCGCGACATTGGCCTCGATCGATTCGACCGTCGCCTTCGCCGCGCGCACATTGGCCTCCTGCAACGGGCGCTGCGCCTTGAGCGCCTCGACCTGGGAGGCAGCGGCTGCAATGCCCGCGTTGATTTGCGCAACCGCGGCACGATAGTCGTCGTCGACGATTTCGGCCAATAGCTGGCCAGCGCGAACACGTTCGAAATCCTGTACCGGTAGAGCTCGGATGTAGCCGGCGACTTTCGAAGCAATGGGCGTCAGATCCGCCTGAAGATAGGCATCGTCGGTGGATTGCCACTCGGCGTCGCCTTCCCAACGATTCCAACGGGCGGCGATGACGATCAACACCGCGACCGCGACCAGCAGCGTCACCGTGCGCCAGACGAATTCGTACCGAAAGGCCGCCTTCAATGCATTCCAAGATAGCGCCACGATGTCCCCATAAATTATCGGATAGTGGTGTTGTCGTATCCCCAGCGCACGGAGAGTCTTGCGTCCTCCTCGAACCATTGTACGCACGCATTTGTGCGTGTCTAGAATCGGCTCTGCGTGCCGCCTTTCGATGCGTTCGCTGCGTGACTAGCCAAACCAAAGCATGTCCATTCAAGACTTATACGAAATTTGTATTGAGAATGTACTTGGCGGTCGTCCCTCGCTGCTTCGAGGACCAAAGAATTGAATTCGCTTTACCGATGTGCCGGACACCATGAACAGTGGGTCAAGGAGATAACCTCATGAATATCAACAGACGAATTTTTTCAGCCGCTCTCGTTGCCGGAGCCGCCGCTTCACTGACGTCCATCCGCGGCTTGGCAGCCAACACTGCTCCGGCCAAGGCGCGCAACATCGTCCTCGTGCACGGTCTCTTCGCCGACGGATCGTGTTGGACCGAGGTGATCGCGCGATTGCAGTCGGCGGGGCTGAATGCAACCGCCGTGCAAAACCCGCTGACGACGCTGCCTGAAGCAGTGGCCTCGGCTCAGCGGGTGCTGGCGCGGCAAGACGGCCCGACAGTTCTGGTCGGACATTCCTTTTCCGGGATGATCGTCACGGAAGCGGGCATGCATCCGAATGTTTCGGCGCTTGTCTACGTGGCGGCTCGGGCGCCGGATGCAGGCGAAGATTACACAGCGTTGGCCAAGAAATATCCCACGCCACCGGCGTCCGCCGGCATCATTTTCGACGGCGATGAAGGGCGCCTGAGCGAAGAGGCGTTCTTGCACGATTTTGCCGGCGATCTGCCGCAAGCGAAGGCTAAGGTACTTTATGCGGTTCAGGAACCGTTCCAGAAGGCCCTGCTGGCCGGCAAGACCACCCAAGCGGCCTGGCGATCGAAGCCGAGTTTCTATGCCGTCTCGATCGAAGATCGCACCATCAATCCCGATCTTGAACGCTTCATGGCGAAGCGCATGGGCGCGAAGACCATCGAGGTGAAGGCAAGCCACGTGTCGATGATCTCCCATCCGGACGAGATTGCCGCGCTGATCCTGGAAGCTGCGCAGCGCGGCTAGCGCTTAGCTCCCACTGGATTGGAGCCGTGGAACTTGTTCAGTTCTGGGGCACGGAAGTACCATCTGGAGGGTGCGCGTACAGGAACGGATCATATTTGGGTTTGTCGGGCTGCGAGCGACTCGTGACGGTGCTCGAACTGTCGGTTGCTGGAACGTAGGTTCTCAACCGGACTCGTTGAGGGAAAGCGAGTGGCACTTGTTGTTTTTCTGAGAGGTATTAACGTCGGAGGGCACAGGACTTTTCGACCGACCGAGCTGGCCGAAGCACTGAAGCACCTGGGTGCCGTCAATATCGGCGCGGCGGGTACGCTGGTCATCCGGAAGCAAATGACCCAGGCCCAAGCACGCGCCGAAGTGGCCCGCAAACTGCCGTTTGTCGCCGAGATCGCGGTTTGCCGGGGTCGCGACATTGCGAGTCTGATTTCAAGAGATCCTTTTGAGGGGCAAGCGGTGCGGCCGGGTGTCGTGCGCTTCGTCAGCGTCTTGTCGCAGCGCCCTCGCTTGACGCCGTCAACGCCCATGCGATTCCCGCCCAGCGGCCCGTGGTTGATGAAGATCCTCGCGAGACGAAATCGATTCGTCATCGGAATGTACAGGCGTCACATGAAGGTCATCGGACTCCTCGGTGCGCTGGACCGGCTCTACGGCGTCTCAGTGACCACGCGCAACTGGAATACCATCGCGGCGATTGCCAAGGTGCTCCGCAACGGCTAGCGCGGCGGTTTGCTTAAGAAATGCCGCCTGAAAACTGCGGGTGCGCTTCGACAACAGCTCCAGCCATGCGGCCTGCACCTCAATGGCATCCTGCATCGACTCGAGCATCGCCAGCGGAATCTGCGAGTAGTCGATCTCGAGGCTGCCCCAGTCGGGGCGCCGGCCGTCGACATCGGCAAGGCCGTAGTCGCGCGCCACTTCCCACGAGCTGAAGAGCTGTCCCGAGCGCTCGGCAATCGCAGGATCGGTGGCCAGCGCCACGATCGCACGGCCGACGAACAGAGGAGACTCGGATTCGAGAAAATTGCGGTCCTGCTTTCCGGCTTCACGCCAGTTTTCTTCAGTGACGCCGAAGTGCTCCAGCACGCGTTCCGATCGCATGAAGCCTGGCGTGATCGCGACCGCCACAATGCCTTGCTTGCGCATTTCCGCCGCATAGATGGCAGCGAGTGACTTGTGTGAGAACCGCAGAAACTGCGTGAGGGCATCGCCGCTCGAGAGAAGCAGATCGTTCTCCGTTACCTCGACGATGAATCCACGTTGCCGGCGGGTCATGAGCCGCGCGGCATGTTTTGCCGTGGTCACGCGCGAGACCAGTGCCTGTCGCAGGAGTGCCTCCGCGTTCGTCAGGTTCACCTCCCAGAAAGGCACCCACCAATTCATCATCGGGTCCTCGCCGGCGATACTATTTACGAGGATGTCGAGTCTTCCTTGCTCGTGCTCCACGCGCTCGAACAGCGCTGCTACCTCGGCTGCAGCCGTATGATCGACGCGCAGCGCGAACGCGTGGCCGCCTGCCGCGTTAATGCTCTCCGCCGTTTCCTCGATGGTTTCGGGCCGGTTGTAGGGAGATGGCCGGCCGCGCACGCTGCGGCCAGTGCAATAAACCATCGCTCCGGCCTCGCCGAGCGCTCGCGCAATTCCTCGGCCCGCTCCGCGCGTCGCGCCCGCCACCACGGCAACCGCGCCGGCGAGCCGAAGCGGCTTCGCGGCACTGCTCATTTGGCTCATTTGACCGCTCCGGCCGAAAGCGCCGCTGCTGCGGCAAGCTTGTGCTTGGCCTGCCAAGGGGGTCCGATCGATCGGCCCATCCGTTGAAGGAAAGTCTCGACATCCTTGCCGCTGAGCGCAGCCGCCGCGTCTCGAAATACGCGATCGCGGTCGTACCAATGAACGCGCCAGCCGCGCGTCTCGGCCGCAGCGGCCAGGGCGGCGCGATACATGATGGAGTCGGCGACATTCGCCGCGCGATTGTCGGTGATGCACGCTTCGATCGTAGGTGGAAGCTCGGGGCACACGCGGATTGCGATGCTCGCTATCGGTACGGGCACTGCCGCGGCCAGTGCGTCCAGGCCCGCGCGCGCGCCGCGCGCTGCGGAATCGCGCACGCGCTCGACGAGCGCCACGGCGTCGGTAAGCGTAATCTCCCGCGCCCACGAGCTGTTTAGGTAGCGCCCCACCGCCCACGACCCTTCGTGGTGATAGGGGTGCGTCGGCAGACCACGGGTGAGGTCGATTCGCCGACGATCGAGGAGGTCACCGCCAGGGGTCACCGTGACGAGCACCGCCGAGTTGCCATGCTCGGCGACGCCGACGACCGCTGGATGCTGAATTCGTGCTTTGGCCACTTTCTCCCTCCAACAAGAAGAATAGAGACATATATACGACATCCGCTGTCATATATTTTTGCTAACCTGCATTCGTGCGCGCCGATCGGCTCATCTCGACTTTGCTGCTGCTACAGGTTCACGGCCGGCTCACCTCGCGTGACCTCGCCGAGCGCCTCGAGATCTCTGAACGGACGGTGCTGCGCGATATGGATGCTCTCACGGCGGCAGGCGTACCGGTCGTTGCGGACCGAGGTCCCGCCGGAGGCTGGAGGCTCATCGACGGCTACCAGACCAAGCTCACCGGGCTGACGGCGGCGGAGATCCAGACGCTGTTTTTCGCGCATCCACCTCAGCTTCTGCAGTCGCTCGGCCTGGGACCTGCGGCCGAGAAGGCGTGGCTCAAACTTCAGGCCGCACTGCCGGCAGCGAGTCAACGACAAGCCGAGCGTGCGCGTCGTTCCATACTGATCGACCCACGCGGCTGGCAGGAGCCGCAGTCCATGGCGAGCCTTCCGGTACTGCTCGATGCGTTGTGGCGGGGTCGTCGTGTTCGCTTCATTTACGAGCGCGCCTTGGGGGAGGCCGCCGAAAGACTCGCCGATCCGCTCGGACTCGTGGCGCGCGGCAGCGTTTGGTACCTGGTTGCGTCAAGGGACAATCAACTGCGCACCTATCGTGTGTCGCGTATTCGAGAAGCGGTGCTCGACGATCAAGAAAGCGTGAAGCCCGACAATTTCGATCTCGGCGCGTACTGGGAAACCTCGATGGCGGAGTTTCGCGAGCGTCTGCCCCGCTACTACGCCATATTTCTGGTCGCGCCCTCGGTGATGCGCTGGGCGCGCTATCGCGGATGGCGCCTGGAGGAAGAACACGAAGAGGGGGATCGCGTGCGAATCCGCGTGCGTTTCGACGCGGAAGAAGAGGCCCTGCAGTTCGCACTCTCCTTCGGCGGCGACGTCGAGGTGATCGAACCGCCGGCGCTGAGGAACAGCGTACTCGACGCGGCGCGCGGCACGGTCGAGCGTTACACACCAGTTACGTAGACCCTGCGCTCAGTTCCGTGCGGGCGCACGGCCGGGGCGATGCAATTCACCGCAAATGATTGCCATCCCAGCACAGCGTCAGGCGGCGGGACTGTCGGAATTCATAGCCACTCGGAGGTTCTGTCAGCGATCGTTCCAATCGTAGGTTGCGCAGCCTCCCCAAAAGTGCCTCCAGTCCGATACGTACCTCGGACTTCGCCAGATGAGATCCGAGGCAGGCATGTGCGCCGGTCGCAAATCCCAGATGCCGCCGGCTGTTCGCACGATCCAAATCAAATCGGTTTGGATCGGTGAATATCGAAGGATCGCGATTGGCGGCACCCAGCATGCAATTCACCGTATCGTGCGAGGCGAATTCGATGCCTTGCCACTCAAACGGCGTGATGACGTGGCGAGTGGCTGATTGTACCGGGCTCAGCCAGCGCATTGTTTCCTCAATAAGTTGCGGCAATAAAGTGAAATCAGAACTAACACGACGCAAGACATCGGGGTGTTCGAACAACGCCCACAGACAATTGAGCAGCAGCGCCTCAACTGTGGAGATGCCGCCGAAGAATACGATGGAGAGATTGCGCTTGATTTCAGCGTCGCTGAGCCGCTCGTTTGCCGGCGCCCGAACTAAACGGGCGAGCAAGGAATTCTCGTCCTCACCTGTCATTGAGTCGATCGCGCCGTCAAGCAGCGCATGGAATTCAGCGACGCTGTGTCGTGCGGACTCGCGAATTTGGGGATCGCCGGTAAAATTGGCCAATGCCGCTTCGAAGCTGTCATACCAGCGGCGCATGTGCGGTTCCGCCTGGGCCGGCAGTCCGCAAACCAACAGGATGACCTGGATCGGCAGTCGACTGGCAAAACCCGAGCGCACATCGGCTTGACCGTGTTGCTCTAATTCGTCGATCAATGCCGCGGCAGCCGCCGCGATGGCCCTCTCCAAGTGCGCCCGAATAAAAGCGGGTGTGAAGGGATGTCGCAATGCTTGGCGATAACGCTCATGCACGGCGCCTTCCGAGGTCAGAATATGCACGCCAAAAGTGTCGAGGATCGTCGACTGCGCAGATTCCGTGGTTAGTCGAAGCGTGTCGAGCAGCGCCGTGCGTACGTGCTCGTAACCGACGACGTACCACATGTTCAGCGCTGCAACCCACGAGATCGGCTCGTATTGCCGCAGGCGCTCGAAAACGGGGTAAGGATCTCGCTCGAGTTCCGCCAGCGTAATCTCGCGGCCGACCGGGAAACGCCTTTCTCTCGCTAAGCTCATGAGCGTTCAACAGTAACGAAAAAGTGCGGTACTGAGTAAAAGAATTGGAGCCCGTCGCGTCGCAGCGGGGTGCACGAGCGGGCTGGAGATGACGCGATTACTGCGCCGTAACCTTGATCATGCCGGACTGATTCTGGGCCGTGGCGCCGCTCAATGAGATCACATTACTGGTTGTCATCGTGTAGTCCGTCACGTCGGTTTCGATGAGCGTGTTCTGCGTATCATAGATCTTGGTGGTCACCTCAATGCCGATAGGGCTGCCGGGATCCACCGGCGCCAGCACAAGATAACTCACCTGCACGGTGCCAAGCGAAACGCTCATGGTGCTGTTGGTGTAGCGGCTCAGCGTGCCCAAGGTTCCGGATGATCCGCCCAGCACCATGGTCGGAAATAAAAACGGCGTCTGTGCGACGTCGTATTCGTTGGCGGAAACCTCGCCAAGGAAGGCGTTGTCGCTGCTGGCAAAGTAGTCGGTGACGCTGGTGGAATAGGCCGAACTTTGACCGGCGGCGGAGATTGATCCGGCGACGGTAGTGGTTTGTGACAAGGCGGCGGTGCCATTGAAGGTGGCGCTGACCGCCGGCGGCCGCGTGAAGGTGCCGGAGCCGGTAAATGGTGTGGAGACGCCGTTGACCGTCACCGTTCCGCTCAAGGCCACATTCGAACTCAAGCCGTTGGCCACCATTTTTGCCATACCGGCCTGTAAATCATAGTTGCCGGGCGGCGGCATCGAGGTGCCAGAGTTATTCCCGCCGCCGCAGGCCGATATGAGAACGGCGAAACAGACGGCTAAGTAGGTTCTTGATGCTCCGTGCATAACCTCATTCCTTGGATTAATAGTAAAGACTATTCGATCGATCGCCCGTATAGCATTGTAGGGCGAGGGACACGTGATCACAAAGGCATCGCGGGTTGCGTCGCCGTAAGCCGACAGGCGGATGACGTGTTAGGGGGAAGGCGGGGAACTTTGACATATGTTGTCAGTGTCAGACCAGAGCTGGGGATTGAGCGCGAGGAGTAGTCGATGCGGGGTACAGCGGTTAACTGCGGCAGGTCGAGAAAGACGGGAGTTGCGGTGGCTGCGTGCGGCGCCCTACTCGTGGGGTCGATGGCATGCGCGGATGAACCTGCGTCGGCACAAGCGCGAAGTTGGTCCAGCAACTTTGTCGCTCGTGTTGAGGCACTCGCACTACTTGAAACACTAAATGCAGAGTTGTTGAGCAATAACAGTGCGACTTTGACCTTGGAACATTGGTGCGACGTTCATCACCTGGCTTCGCCGCCACACGTCAAAGCCGTACGAGTTATTGACGTGGATAAACCGGTGTCGGCCGAGCAGCGGCAGGAATTGCACGTCACGCCCACCGAACCCGTGCGCTATCGAAGGGTGAGACTGGAGTGCGGCGCGGTTGTGCTGTCGGAAGCGGACAATTGGTATGTTCCCAGCCGATTAACGCCCGAGATGAACAATGTCCTGGACACGAGTGATACGCCGTTCGGCAAGGCGGTGCTGGCGCTTCATTTCCAACGCCGCACCTTGTCCGCCAAACTGCTTTGGCGTCCACTGCCCGACGGATGGGAGATGAATGCAGCGGGTGCCAATGCCGCCCTTGTTCCGATGCCTGCAATTCTCCTGGAGCATCGGGCCGTTTTGACTTTGCCGGATGGCACTCCGTTCAGCGAAGTCGTGGAGTCGTACACGGCCAATATTCTTGATTTCCCGCAACCGCACGCGCACTAACAGTTAAGCTAGTCGCGCGGTGAGATTGACAGAATCCCGATCATAAGAGGGGACATGGAATGTACTATTTTCGCCTGAGTATTCTCCTGAGCCTGGTGTTCTTTCTCCTTGCGTCTTCGCATGCTGGAGTGGCCGCCGTCGCGCCGTCCGATGCGGAGATTCGCCAGATTCTGGTGAACCGCATCGACAAGGAAAAGCAGGGTGTCGGGATCGTGGTCGGGGTCATTGACGCCAAGGGGCGTCGGGTTGTTGCCTACGGCGGCCTCGAGAAGGGCGACAAGCGCCCAATCGACGGGGACACGCTGTTTGAAATCGGATCAATTACCAAGGTATTTACTGCGCTGCTGCTGGCGGATATGGCGCATCGCGGAGAGGTAAGGCTCGACGATCCCATTTCGAAATACGTGCCGAGTACCGCGAAGATTCCGCAGCGCGACGGGCGCCAAATCACGCTGGTGGACCTGGCGACACATACCTCCGGGCTGCCGCGGATGCCGGCAAATTTCAACCCGAAAGATCCCGCGAATCCCTACATCGACTACACCGAGGAGCAGCTCTACACGTTTTTATCCTCCTACGAGCTGACGCGGGACGTTGGCATAAAATTCGTGTACTCGAATCTTGGCTTCGGATTGCTCGGACAAGGTTTGGCGCGCCGTAACGGTAGCGACTATGAAACCTTGGTCGAGACGCGCATTTGCGAGCCTCTCGGCATGAAAAGCACGCGTATCACGTTGACGCCTGACATGGAGCAAAGGTTTGCGGCCGGACACAGCTCCGATCTGGTTACCGTGTCGAGATGGGACATACCGTCGCTCGCCGGCGCCGGGGCGCTGCGCTCGAGCGCGAACGATATGCTGAAATTTCTGGCTGCGGCGATGGGCTATGCTCATTCCAGCCTTGATCCGGCCTTCAAAGCGATGCTGTCGGTGAAACGGCCCACAGGGCAGGCTTTCATAGACAGTGCGATGGGCTGGGCAATTGACACCCGCGGCGGCGGGGAAATCATTTGGAAGAACGGGGGCACGGGCGGCTATCGAACCTTTATAGGCTATGCGCCCCGCAGCGGCGTAGGCATTGTGGCGCTGTCGAATGCATCGACCAATGCCGGTGCCGATGATATTGGACTGCACCTAATCGACGCGCGATTCCCGCTGGAAATTCCCGAAGGGTCGGCACGGGAGACAGCGGTCAGCGCCAAGGTTTTGGACGGTTATGTGGGACGCTACAGACTCGGTCAGACATCTGTTGTAACCATCGCGCGAGAGGGCGATCAGCTCTATGCAGAGCTGACGGGGCAGCCACGAGCCGCCATTTATTCGAAAAGTGAGCGGGAGTTCTTCTACAAAATCGTCGATGCGCAAATCTCTTTTCAAGTGGATGCGCAAGATCAAACGACGGCGCTCGTACTGCATCAAAATGGACGCGATCAAACGGCGAATCGCATCAGTGACGTTGAGGCGAAGCAGCTGGAGGAGGCGCTCGCCAAACGCGTAAAAGATCAAACCGCGGCGCCGGGCGGCGAAGCCGCTACTCGAAAACTCGTCGATCAAATGCAGCGCAAACAAGTGGACTATGCACAATTTACGCCGGATTTTGCGGTGCTGGCACGGCAATATGCGTCGGTCACCGACGGGTTGATCGCCAGCCTTGGATCGCTGCAAGCGCTGACTTTCAAAGGGGTAGGTCCTGGCGGGGCCGACATTTACGAAATCAAATTCGATGGCGGCGTGGTCGACTGGAGAATTCTCATGGCGCCCGACGGCAAGGTGGCCGGTGTGGGAATCCGGAAGATGCCATAGGCGTCCGCCGCGCTTTTATTCCGGCACCCTCCGGCTGGCTTTGACCCTTCTGCAGCGCAAGAAATTGATCGTCCAAGTCGATGAAGGCCGTCAGTATTCGGTGAGTCGCGGGCGCTTGAGATTAATCCATTGTTGCACGGAGGGCCTGAGCCATTGGTGGTTGGCGTACTCGACGAGCCGCTGAGGTACCGTGTCACCGTGCGACACCAGGCGCTGCAGCATCATGGCCAGATCCACATCCGCGATTGACCATTCGCCAAACAGATATTCGGAACGACCTTCGAGCAGCTGCAACGCCGCGGCAAACAGCTTATGTGTCGCCTCGACCGCCTGCGGCGAGAGGGCGGGTCTTCTGGCGCCGCAGAATACGACGAAAGTCGGCCGCTCTTCGCGAATCGGCATGAGATCGCTGCGCATCCATGCTTGAACCTGGCGTGCTCGTGCCCGGTCGCGCAATCCTATCGGATAAAGTTGTGTCCCTTCAAAGCTCTCGTCGATGTACTCGCAGATCGCGGAAGATTCCGACAGGGAAAAGTGGTCGTGAATGAGAGTCGGGATCCGCCTGGTGATCGATGTTGTCGCGAAGGCGCTTTCCTTTTGGGCGTTGGCGAATATCTCGAGGGACTTGACATCGAAGCTCAAGCCTTTCTCGACAAGACTGGCGTACGCAGCCAAGGCATAAGGGCTGGCAAAATTGGAATCGACGTACAGAAGCATGTGGGTCTCAGAAAGAAATGGGGGCGATATCTTAGCATTTGGCGATACCGGGTAAGAACTGTGACAGGGGGTGTTGATCATCGCGGATTTTTGGGCGATCGTGCACTTTTATCCATTGCGGCCGGTACGTTGCGCAGGGAGTGATGGCGTGAATAGGGGGATCAGAAGTCTCGCGGTGCGAGTTGGCGTTACGGCGCTCACGCTGTGCGCAATCGGCTGCGGTGTTTCCGCCGGAAGAGAAGAAGCCGAGGCGCTGGCGGAACAGTATTTCACCAAAATCCAAAGCGGCGATATTGAAAGCGTGCTGTCGCTTTATTCCGCTAAGTTTTATGCAGTTACTTCGCGCGCGGACTGGTCGGCGCTTCTGCAGGAGCAGCGTGCTCGGTGCGGTACACCCAAAACGCATACGCTGGTTTCATGGAATGTGGTTAGTTCGTTCGGTACAAATTCGGGCACACGTACCACGCTCGTTTATGACGTTGAATACTCGAACTGCCGCATGTCGGAGAAGATAACCGTCTTTAAGCCTTCGGGCGGGAAAATTCAGATACACGGGCATCTGCTGAAGCCTGAGACGGGGAATCGGAATGACAAGGCAGATTCACAGACGACACTAAAGACCTAGCATTACTTTGGGTCGTAACCGTCGGCAGTCAACGGCGCTTTTCTTAATAAGGGAATATATTCGGGGCTCTCGGAGATGGTGTTATGGCCGACTCCGGGAATCACGTTCAGTGTCGCCAAGGATCGAGGAAAGTGTTTGTAAAGCGCGTCGGTGCTGGCCGCTGGGATAATTTCGTCATTCTGGGCGGCGATTAATTGCGTGGGTGCGGAAACCTTGGGCGCATAGCGCCAGGATTCAAACTTGTCGAGCATCAGCCATCGCAGCGGGAAGAGGCGAAACTGGCCGGCGGCTATGGTCATCAGGCTGTCGTAGGGCGTGATGAGAACGAGGCGTTCGACCGGGCGCTCACTCGCGATGCGAATCGCGATACCACTGCCCAAACTGCGGCCGAGCACAATGATGCGTGGGTGATCGACGTGCACACGGTCAAACAAAGACAGGGCGTCGGCGATGAGCGCGGTTTCCGAGGGCTTGCCGGTGCTGCCGCCGTAACCGCGGTAGTTCATCGCATAGACAGAGCGCTCCGGGAAGGCGTCCGCCAAGGTGGGGAGGCTGTGGGAGACGGCCTCGGCGTTGCCGCCGAAGTAGATAACGGCATCCGGACCTGGGCCGCGGCGGGTGGCGACGAGGATGCGTTCGCCGTTTATGTTCAGGGTGAGCGCGCGGCTGTCGTCGCTTGCCGATTTGGGCTGCGGATAGTAAATGAAGGAGCGCTGAGCCAGAAAAAGCGCGAGGCAGACCGCGATGTATATGAGTGCCGCAATTGTGACAAGAATTGGAATGGTGCGCAGCATGCGGAGTTAATTGCGGCGAATTGTTCTGCACACTACCTGCACCGTGCAGGCACGGCAAGGCGAGGCCTCTGGAGGCGATTTTGGATGAGGGCGGCGGCGGGTATGCTTGCGTTAGTACGATCAAATTGAGAAGGACAATCGCTGAGTGGCGCCGATTCCGCTGCGCCAGACTCTAAAGTTCAGGGTCTCGCCGACGGCGCGAGTAGCCGCCGATTGAGGATCCAGGACAAAAACACGCTTATCGTGCCATGTTACGAAGTAACCCACGAACCGGTAGCCGTCCGACTCGGCGGAAAGAGTTTCCTCGATCCGTGCGGTACCCAATGTTATCGACGCGCCCGAGGCTGTAGATTCAACGTCAACTTCATTTTCATTCGAAGCGGACGCGCTCTCCGCAAAGCGCAAAACCTTGTGGCCGTTTACTTCCATGCGATGCACGGCGATATCGAGATTGTCCCCGGGGCCGTAAGACCGGTCGGGAGCGCCGGCGACGACAATTCGCATCGACCGCCAAGTCAGGACGTAGGCCCGAAACCGTGCTCGGTCGTCGGCTGCCGTAATGACCTCTTCGACTCGTCCACTTTCGTAGTTGATCGGCGTCAACAGGGACCGCTGGGTTTCCGGCGCTTGGGCATCGGCTGCTATCGGCAGAAACGAAGACAGGCTCATGCAAGTGACGCCAATCAGTACTACGCTCGCCGCTCCCAACTTGCCTGTGCTGCGCCGAGAGGTTGTGAGCACCTTGCTGCCGCCCGGTGCATCGCGCGATCGGACCAGCGGAATTGCCGGCAGTTTTTCAGCGAGTGGATTCGGCATCTTGGCGGACCTTCGGTTGTGGTTGAAGGGGCCGGCGTCATCGCCGGCCCTCTCTATATCGACTACTGCATTCGTCCCGTCGACTTGATGCCGTAGAAATTGTGCACATCCGTTACCCAGGTGCTGTCGGCCATGGCGGGCCAGTGATCCTTGTCAAACCCCGGCGCGTTCTTCAACTGCTCCTTGCTCACATTGAGCGTAAAGCGCTTATTGGCGGTGTCGAGCTTGAGCGCTTGCCACGGAACGGCGAATAAGCGATCGCCCATTCCCAGGAAACCTCCATAGGACAAGACTGCATAGTTAATTTTTCCAGAACTCATTTCGATCATGAGTTCCTTAATTGTGCCCAAGCTTTCATTTGCGGGGTTGTAAACGTCGTTCCCGATCAAGGTATCGGCGCCCATGAGCGCGGGCCCCGGACCTGATCCAACGTTCTTGTACATGCCATAGGTGTCGCGTGAAATGTAATTCGTTTCCATTCAGTTACTCCGAGTGAGAAGGGCTCGTATGAGCGGGTGGTCACTGTGCTCCAAACTCGCGTTTGATCACCCTCAGTCAATGGCGCGATCGAATGAAGGTGAGGCCCTAAATTGTGTCGGCGATCGCTGTCGGACACAGCGGGATCCGGTCAGCGCCACGGCGCAGCGACGGAGGTGGCGGACAGATCAGGCTAACTTAGATTAGGTTGATGGGACGACAGACCGACGTGAAGAATGGCGAACTCCCTCTGGGTGGGGCGGCAGCGGCGAGGATCGCCCAGCCGAACCTCAAGCGCGCCGGCTGACCCAGCGGTGGGAATGCGTGTCCTAAATCGTGGCTTTTGTGTCATACCAGGCGCGGCGCACCGGGTGTATCGTCGTCGGCCGATCCTGCACTCCTACAATTCCTGCAATCCTACAATTTCTGGCTTTGGAGGGACTATGTCGAAGCAAACCAAACCGAGTATCGTATTCGCACACGGGCTTTGGGCCGATGGCTCATGCTTCCAGAAGCTGATCCCGACGCTGCTGGCGGAAGGGCACGAGGTGATGTGCTCCCAGCATGGCCTGGACTCCCTTAAAAGCGACGTGGACTGCGTCACCCGTTGCTTCGGGCGGGTCGGCGGGCCTGTGGTCCTTGTCGGCCACTCCTACGGCGGGACCCTGATCACGCACGCAGGGACGGACAACCGGGTCGCCGCTCTGGTCTATATTGCGGCGCTCGCACCCGATGAGACCGAGACTTCGCAAAGCCAGCAGCAGAAATTCCCCGTCACCGATGTCTTCTCCCACATCGAGGTCGCCGATGGGCGGATCTGGCTAAAGCCTGATGGCATTGGGTATTTCGCCGGTGATCTGTCTGAGGCGGAGCAGAAGGTCGTCTGGGCAACCCAGGCCGTGCCGGTGCCCGACCTGTTCACGCAAAAGCTCGACGGCGTGGCCTGGCGGTCGAAGCCGAGTTGGTACATCGTGGCCGCCGACGATCACACCGTAAATCCCGAGCTGGAACGTTTCGCTGCGAAGCGTATGGGCGCCACCACGGTCGAGTTGCGCTCCAGTCACGTTCCGATGCTCTCCCAACCGGATGGGGTGCTGGACGTGATTCGCAAGGCCGCGAAGGCCGTTCAGCAATCCAAGGCGGCGTAGGCGGTCTGGGGCTAGAACCGCGCGATCCGAGGCGCAACGACCTATGAAAGACCGCCGCAAGGCGGTCTTTCTATTTGTTCTGCCGTGGTTCGCGCCTGCCGCGAACTCCGCGTGACGTGTGGGCGGCGCACGATACAATCGCGGCATGTCATCCATTGATGTGAGATCGGCCGTGTTGACTGCCCATCCCTCGACCCCGAACGACGACGTGCGAAGCCTCGAGGTGCAGCTGCGAACGGAGGAGCCCGACCTTCTCGTGTTCCAGTATTCACTGGTGGCGGACATGTCCCGTGTACGCCTACCCCTGTCGGACGGCAGTGCGCGGGCCGATGCCCTGTGGCAGCACACGTGCTTCGAGGCATTCGTCGCGGCCGGAGATGCGGTCGGCTATCACGAATTTAATTTCTCGCCATCGCTCGACTGGGCCATTTACCGGTTCCGTGCCTATCGTGAGGGGATGTCGCCCGCGGAGATTGACCGAGCGCCAGAGATCTCCGTGCGGCGAGGTAACGATGGGCTCGAACTGACGTCGGTTGTGAGTTTAGGGCATCTGGCGGACTTGCGTGATGTGCACCGCCTGCGGATCGCGCTGGCCGCGGTCATTGAAGACGACAATGGCGAGCTCTCGTACTGGGGGCTGCGGCATCCGCACGCCAAACCCGATTTTCACCACCCGAACGGCTTCGCACTGGAAGTTGTCCGCTCATGAGATTTGGGATCGACCGACTGCTCGAAGAACCTGAGCTGCGCAAGCCGCTTAAGGGACAGCGCGTGGCTCTATTGGCGCACCCCGCTTCCGTAACACGCAACCTCGTCCATTCCCTCGATGCGCTGGCGGCGCTCGGCGATGTGACCTTGAGCGCGGCATTTGGCCCCCAGCACGGACTGCGCGGCGACAAGCAGGACAACATGGTCGAGTCGCAGGACTACACCGACCCGGTGCACGGTATCCCGGTCTTCAGCCTTTACGGTGAAGTACGCCGGCCGACGCCCGAAATGATGGATACCTTTGACGTTCTGCTCGTTGACTTACAGGACGTCGGGTGCCGAATCTACACCTTCGTCACCACCCTGCGTTACGTACTCGAAGCGGCTGCGAAACACCAAAAGGCCGTGTGGGTTCTGGATCGCCCGAATCCTGTGGGCCGGCCCCTGGAGGGGCTGATGCTCAAGCCGGGTTGTGAAAGCTTTGTCGGCGCCGGCCCGATGCCGATGCGGCACGGGCTGACACTCGGTGAGCTGGCGAAGTGGTTCGTGGAGACTCTGGACCTCGACCTCGAGTGGCGCGTCGTGCCAGTCGAGGGTTGGGAGCCGAGCGCTGCGCCGGGATATGGATGGCCGCTCGGCGCGCGTACGTGGGTTAATCCCAGTCCCAACGCGCCCAATCTCTGGATGGCACGCTGCTATCCGGGCTCCGTGATGCTCGAAGCTACAACGTTGTCGGAAGGTCGCGGGACCACAAGACCGCTCGAGTTGTTCGGTGCGCCGAATCTGGATGTGCCGGCATTGTTGGCAGAGATGCGTTCACTTGCAGCGCCGTGGATGAGCGGCTGTCGCCTCCGGCCCTGCTGGTTCGAGCCCACGTTTCATAAGCACGCGGGCCAGCTCTGCGCGGGCGTTCAGGTGCATGTGGAAGACGCCGCGTACTATGACCACGAAGGTTTCCGGCCTTGGCGACTGTTTGCGCTCGCATTCAAAGCACTAAGGAGGCTGCGGCCGGATTACGAGATCTGGCGCGACTTTGCTTACGAGTATGAGAAGGACAGACCCGCGATCGACGTGATCAACGGGAGCGATCTGTTGCGTCGTTGGGTGGACGATCCGGCGGCGACTCCTGCGGATCTCGATACACTGACGGTCCGCGACGAGGCCCGCTGGCGAAGCGAGCGCGAGGCGGTGCTGCTCTACTGACGGTACTGAGACGATACGGAGAGAGCGTGGTTGTAAGCAAGAGTGACGTGGTCGGAGCTTTGCGGCAAGGTCGCGCATGACGGCAACGAGCGCGGACAATCCGGCCGCGCTGACTTTTCGTGCGGCCGCGCCCGGGGATGTCGCTGATGCAGTGCCGCTGATCTACAGCTCGGGTCCATCAGCTTTTGACTATGTCTTCAGGATCGCCGATTCACCGGATGCGCAGGCATTCCTACGTTTCGCGTATCTACACGGTGGCGGCGAGTTCGGCTGGCGGGCTCATCGCGTCGCCGAAATGAGCGGTCAGGTTGTCGCTGCGGGCGCCGGATTCGACGGGCGCACCGTCATGCGCTTCACCATTGCGGGTGCACTTCAGATTTTGCGGTACTACGGTCCAATTCGCGCATGGGGTGTCATGATTCGCGGCCTCCGCACCGAGACGGTCATCCAGCCGCCGCGGCCGCAGGAGTACTATTTGTGCCATGTCGGCGTCCGAGAGGGGTTGCGCGGGCAGGGCATCGGCGCACGTTTCCTGCGCCATCTGCTGGAAGGCTTCGATGCCAATCGACATCGTTGCGCGACCCTCGATGTTGCCGTCACGAATCCACGCGCCCAGTTGCTTTACCAAAGACTTGGATTCGTAGTAGAGACCCAGCGCATATCTCAACTGCGAAGCCGGCACGGGCGAGTCCCGGACCACTATCGGATGAGCCGTCCAGCGGACGCCTGAGTACCGCGGCGAGGTGTCGGGAGCAGCGGAATGAAGATTAAAGCGAGATGAGAATTGGATTAGAGGTGTGTTTTTCCCGAATACTCTCAAGCATGCTCGATAAGCGTGAGGATCTGATCACCTCTTTCGGGGAGTCTGGCAATGGCAATATCAACGCGGCGTGACTTCATATACTTAGCGGCTGCTGCCACCGTGGGATGCGCAGCCCGTGGAGCCAATACACCAACGCCGAGCGGGCCCGCGCCGGTGGTTCGCGCCCCGGCAGTGGGCCAGTCATGGCGTTACGCCAAACATGATTACTTCACAGGTAAAATCGTCGATACCCAGATCGATCGTGTTTCTAAAATCGGCAAGTCGATTCAAATAGAGTCACGTTCTGAGAAGGGCGAGGAAAAGGCGATCAAGTTGCCTTCCTGGGGAGATCAGTGGTGGCAAGAATATATGGGCAGCGAAGCGGCCGTCGCGCCCGGCCCAACAGAAGTGCAGAGTCCGTGGGGGATGATCATCATCGACCCGCACTGGAGTGAATTGCAGGCCTTCGAGAAAGCCATCCCGCTGTGGCCGTCGCAATTGGTTCCAGGCTGGTCCATTACAGTGGGCACGTACTACCGGAACCCGAATTACGAGGAGACCATGCCGTCGCAACTGACCATGCGTGCCCAGCGTTGGGAGTCGGTCACCGTGCCGGCCGGCCGCTTCACCGCGCTTCACTACTACAACATCATCGATTTTCGGTTCAGGGACGCGCTGGAGAGAACGGCGGCGCTGCGCCAGGAAAACATATGGATTGCGCCGGAAATAGGCCGATGGGTGAAGCGTGAGAGCCGCGGAATCTTCCGTGAAGATGTGGGATTTGAGGTCAAGGAAAGCAGCTATCGCTGGGAGTTGCTGAGCTGGAGCTAGCGCGATGCCCAAGACCAAGCCGTTCTAGGAATTGACAAACTCCCAGACTTTGGAGATCACGACCGATCCCTCACCCACGGATGAAGCTACCCGCTTGACCGAACCTGCGCGGACATCACCGACCGCAAACACACCAGGGAGCGAGGTGGCGAAGGGCGAGGCGGCAGAACCGACGCCGGAACCGGTGATCACGAACCCCTTGTCATCCAGTTTCACGAGCCCGGAGAGCCATTCGGTGTTCGGTGCGGCACCGACCATAATGAACAGCGCACACGTGTCGATGACGCGGGTCGCGCCCGTCTTCACATCGCGGATGGTCAGTGCCTCGAGTCGACTCGCGCCATGCAACGCGCTCACCTCCGCACCGTACTCGATCGTGATCCGAGGGTCCGCCTCGAGCCGGCTGGAGAGGTAGCTCGACATCGAAGCGGCAAGCGAGGCGCCGCGAACCAGCACGCGCACGCAGCGCGCCGAGCGGCTCAAGAACATTGCGGCCTGCCCGGCCGAGTTGCCGCCGCCGATGATGACGGCCTCGGTTCCCTTGCAGTAGCGCGCCTCGATCTCGGTCGCGGCATAATAAATACCGGCGCCTTCAAAGTCGGCAAGCCGATCGAGCGGCAGCCGGCGGTACTGGACGCCGGTTGCGACCACGACCGCCTTGGCGCGCACTCGCTGGCCGTTGTCGAAAGTGGCGCAGAAGCTCTGATCCTCGAACCTCTCGAGCCGTATCACCCGCCGCGGCATCGCGAAGCGTGTGCCGAACTTCATCGCCTGGACCTCGCCGCGCCAGACCAAGTCGGCGCCGGAAATACCGGTCGGGAAACCCATGTAATTCTCGATGCGGCTGGAGGTACCGGCCTGACCGCCGATCGCAAGATCCTCGACGACCAGTGCGCACAGACCTTCGGCGCCCGCATACACGCCCGCCGCGACCCCCGCAGGCCCGCCACCCACGATCAGCACGTCGAACGCCTCATCGGTGCGAAAGTCGAGATTGAGGCCGAGTAGTCGCGCCACCTTATCGGGCGTCGGATCACTCACGACGACGCCTCGCCCGAAGATCACCGCGGGCACGGCGGAGGCGATTCGGCAGCTTTTCGCGGTCGCTTCGGCTTCAGGGCTTCCGAGCGGCAAGGAGCTATAGGGAATGCGGTTACGGCTGGCAAATTCCGCGATACCCCGCACGTTGCGGTCCTCATCTTCGCCGATCAGCCGCAAGCTGCCGTTGCGGTCCTCGAGCAGCGTTCGGCGGCGCGCCGAAAATACCGTGATGATGATGTCGGACATCTCTGGGATTTGAGACATCAGCGTCAGCATCGTTTCCCGCGGCACCTCGATCACCCGAGTATCGCGAACTGTGCGCATCGGCAGGGACCACGTGCCGCCGATCAGAAAGCCGATATCGCCCATGAACTGTGTCGGACCCAGTGTGGAGGGGAAATGGCGCTCGTCGGTGTAGGGATTGACCACTTCGATTTCGCCGTCCTCGACGAAAACGAACCGATCCATTGGCTGGCCCAGTCTGGCGAGAAACGTTCCCGCGGGATAGGTTGCGGCCTTGCCCGCGGTGCGCAATGCCTCGACATGGGCCGCAGCCAGCGGGGTGCGCTGCATTTGGCGTAAATCGCCGCCAATCGTTTCCATATTTTCCGCCCCATCCTCTATAGCGCTAGGCTCAGCGAATCGGTCATCTTGGGCGCCGCTGACAGACTTTCAAGCCCCGGTCACCGGAAATGCCCCGGGGCGCCGTGGAAGCGTACAATCCGTGTTTGGCACGCAACGGACTGCAGAGCATGAACGGCAAAGTCGATTTTATACCCGATTGCGCGATCAGGCCGCCGAAGCCGCAACGATGATTGCATTCAGGGCGGCCTCGATGACTGATGGGTTTATCCTTTGTCACTAGCCCTTTCCACTCTTATATACGAGTGGCGCCGCTATCTTGCCGCCGTAATTGCATTGGGCGTTGCCGCCGTGCTTGTCTTGTCTTTGACAGGCATGTTCATGGGCGTCAGTAAATCGTTTACCGCAACGGTGGATCGTTCTCCCGGCGAAATTATGATACTGCCGCCGCAAGCACAGAGTTTATTTTCCAACGATTCCGGTCAACCGCGCCGCCTGATTCCAAAGATCTACGGGGACGCGAGCGTTGTAGAAGTTCAAGCCCTTAATTTCAACTTTGCCTTCTGGTCCAATTTTCCGAAAGAAGGGCAGGCGGCGAAATCCGAGGGCGTGCAAATCATCATGGTTGACCCTGTCCCCGGCGCCGTCACGCTGCCGAGGGATTTCGGCGATGAACTCGTGCAGGCGCTGCAGGAGCCGTATGCAGTCGTGATCGATGAATCGAGTTTAAACAAGCTCGGCGTGCACCCGGGAGACAAGGCGAAAATCAATGGCCTCACTGTCTCTGTGCGCGGCACAACGAATACCTACCCGTCGCTGTTCAATGCCATGGTGTTCATGTCGCGCCAAACAGGAAAGCTGCTCAAATTATTGAATGAAGGCCAGCGTGTCGGGCCGCTCGTCGTGAAAATCAGGAATCCCGCCCAGAGTCAGCAAGTCGCGGCTGAGCTGAATGCCATGAGCGACGGTGGCTACAAAGCATGGTCTCGTGAGGAACTATCCGAAGCAAGTCAGAAATCGATGCTCAAGGAAGGAGGTATCAGCGTGATGATCGGGTTTGCCGTCGTCGTCGGCACATTCATAGGCGTCGTTATCACTTGGCAGACTTTGCAAGGTGCGATTCTCGCCAACATCAAGGAATTCGCTAGCCTTCGGGCACTGGGTGTTTCAATGGGCTCGCTCAGACTGATCGTCCTGGAACTGAGCTTATGGGTGGGCGTCGGCGGTATGCTGCTCGCAGCCACGGTCACCGCTTTGGTATGGGTGTTGGGCCGAACCTTCGGCGTGCCCATGGACTTCCCGGTATTCGTTGACCTGCCGGTGGCCATTGCGCTGCTGGTCATTGCCCTCGCTTCCGGAGCGTTATCCCTTGGGGTACTCAAGAAAAGCCAGCCGGCGGATCTGCTGCGATGAGTTCGGCCGCACTCGAGGCGAGGGGATTGAGCAAGGCCTACAGAATCGGCAAAACCCGGCAGCAGGTGCTCAAGAACGTGGACTTTACGGCTTACCACGGACAGGTAACCATGGTGATGGGGCCGTCTGGATCGGGCAAGTCAACTCTGATCGCTGCTTTGTCAGGCCTCATGCGGCCTGACGAAGGCGAGGTCATGGCCATGGGGGAGAGCCTGTGGACGAAGAGCGACGGCAAGATCGACAAATTCAGATTGAATCACTGCGGCTTCATATTCCAGGGCTTCAATCTCTTCCCGTCGTTGGACGCGATCGCCCAGGTCGCGCAAATACTTCGCTACTGCGGTATCAATAAGCGCGAGTCGCGATTGCGCGCCGTCACCGTGCTGGAATCGGTCGGTCTGGGTGGGCGCTTGCACCAAAAACCAGCTGAACTGTCGGGCGGCGAAAAACAACGGGTCGCCATTGCGCGCGCCCTCGCAAAGTCCCCTGCGCTGATTTTCGCCGACGAGCCGACGTCGGCACTCGATTCGGTGAACGGTCAAGTCGTCATCAAACTGCTGCATCAGGCCGCCAAGGAGCGGGATGCCGCGATCGTGGTGGTGACTCATGATTCGCGCTTGGAGGCGCATGCGGATCGAATCATCCACATGGAAGACGGCAAGATCTTGAGCGATCGCATGGTTACGCAACCCTCATCGACTGACGCGGGCACGGCGGAGCATTGCGCATGATGCGCCGAACCGCCGTATCGGTGACGGTGTTAGCGGGGATCGTATTCCTCGAGCTGTGCTTGAGCGGATGCGGGAAGAGCGGAGCTGGGGCGAGCACAACCAATCCCGGTGCGGTCCCCCCTTCACCGTTTGCCACCATCGCCAATGGCAAGGTGGATATCGAAGGTGGCGTGATTGAGATAGCGGCGCGTCGCTTCGGCGTCATCAAGGATGTCCTCGTGCACGAGGGTGATGTTGTTCGCAAGGGACAGGTACTGGCACGCCAGGAAGATGAAGATTCAATTCTCGCCATCAAGAGCGCGCGCGCCGCCGTGGTTCAAGCGCAGAGCCAACTTGCGCTGGGTGAAGTAAATGTCAGGACCGCCCAGCGCGAGTACGAGCGGCTCGCCAAACTCGCGTCCTCCAATTCCGTCGCTCTGCAGCAGTTGGACCAGGCCAGGGATGCGGTGGCCACGGCGCAGGCTCAATTGGGTATTGAGCAGGCGGCGATTCAAGCGGCGCAGGCGCAGCTGGCGCAGGCCGAGTACAACGAGGAGCTGACCAATATTCGTGCGCCGATGGACGGCAAGATCATCCGCCGCTATGCGAACCCCGGCGCCGGCGCTTCAACCCTTAACGTCTCGAACATGTTTGACCTGGAGCCGGCTCTACCGCACATCATTCGCGCCGAGATCGTCGAGAGCGCGATACCGGACGTGCACGTCGGTCAAGAGGCCCAGATCGTTCCCGAGGTCAACTCGAGCAAAGTCTGGACTGAACACGTCGTGCGAATTGCCGCAACCTTCGGATCGCGCAAGCTGAAGTCGGACAGCGCCAATGAAGCCAGCGATGAACGAGTCGTCGAGGTCGTGATCTCGGCAGACAACACGCCGTTTCTGATAGGACAGCGTGTGATGGTCAAATTTATGAAAGCCCAGGAGCACTGAGATGTTGATTCCGACGAGGCGGGTGCCAGGTCGCAGGCACTCGGCAACAAGCGTGTTTTTCTTTCTTGTTGGGATTGCGATCGTTGCGACAATGGTTTTCGCACCTGCGGCGATGGGTCAAAAGATGCGCGGCGCCAGATCCTCCACGGACTCACCGATCGATCCAAAGCAGCCTATGGGCCGAAGCGCGCTGCGGCAGATAGTCCAGGAGCAATGCGTGGTGAATTGGCAGGAGCACCACAATCCGGCGCCCTGCGAGCGCGTCGCTCTTGCCGATCTGAAAAATGCCGACTCTGGATATGCCGTGCTGGCCGCTCCCGGCGGGGGAGCCCATTACCTGCTGGTTCCGACGCGAACCATGGCTGGAATTGAAAGCAGCGAGCTGCTCGATCCGGACGCCCCCAACTATTTCGCCGAGGCCTGGCACGCGCGCGGGCTGATAAGTACGTTTGTCGGCCACGACGTGCCGCGATCCGCTGTAGGACTTGCCATCGGCATCGGCGTGTCTCGGGCTCAAGATCAATTTCACGTCAACATCGAATGCCTGCAGCAAGAGGCTTTCCGGGCACTTCGCGCGTCGGCTGATGGCTTCGCGGACGCTTGGTCGTCGATCAGTATTGCGGGATCGACATATCAGGGACGACGAATCTTGGGCGACGGTTTGGACGCCGCAAATTTGTTCGAACTGCTTGCGACCTTGAGTCCTGACGCGCGGCATCACATGGGCAACTACACGCTGATCGTCGCCGGGATGCAATTTAAAGGCGGCCCTGGATTCGTAGTACTGACGGGAACCGGACCCAGTGGGGAGATATTGCTGGATTCGACCTGCGCCGTGGCCGGTGGCGGCGGATGACAAGATCCCGCGAGTCAAAAATCGCTTAGAATGTAGCCGGAATCATAGACGCAAGTATAATGATCGTGGCGCGCGTCGCCGTGCAAGCGTGGAGTCGAGCGAATGCAGCGATCCCTTCCTGTCCCGCCGCAATCACGGCGACAGTTTCTCGCGGGCATGGGCGGCCTTGGCTTCACCGGATTGCTGGGGGCGTCGGCTTGGAGCGGTACCGGCGAGTCTGTCGTCCTTCCCTTCGTCAACGGTGATCGCAATCTCGTTAAGGACTTTCCGCAAAAGGGCGCGATGGTTATGCAGCGCTCACGACCGCCGTTGCTTGAAACGCCTTTCGAGGTATTCGATCAAGGTATCTTTACCCCCAACGATCGCTTCTACGTACGTTGGCATCTCGCCAACATTCCCACGGTCGTGGATCCCGCCACCTTTCGGCTCAACATCCACGGTCATGTAAGGCAGTCGATAAGCCTTACCCTCGATGACTTGGTGCGGAAATTCAAACCGATCGAGATCGCCGCGGTGAACCAATGTTCAGGCAATTCACGCGGATTTTTCGTTCCCCGCGTGGCGGGAGGGCAGTGGGCGAACGGTGCCATGGGCAATGCCCTATGGAAGGGTGTAAGCCTGAAGGCCCTGTTGGAGCGCGCCGGCGTCAAGGCCGGGGCGCAACAGGTCCGATTCAATGGGCTCGATACCGGGATACTTCCGCAAACGCCCGACTTCATGAAGTCGCTCGATGTCGATCATTCACTGGACGGTGAAGTGATGATCGCGTACGCGATGAACGGCAAGCCGCTGCCTCTGTTAAATGGCTATCCGCTGCGGTTGGTTGTTCCCGGTTGGTATGCGACCTATTGGGTCAAGATGCTCGATGACATCGAGGTCTTGGACAAGCCTGACGATAACTATTGGACCACACGGGCCTATCTCATTCCCGACACGCCTGGCGCCGACATCGCGCCCGGCCAGCAGGGCGTAAAATTGATCCCCATAAATCGCATGGTGCCGCGCTCCTTCTTTACAAATGTAAAGGACCAGGCGAAATTCAAGCTCGGCGAAACGACGACGGTGCGAGGCATCGCATTCGGCGGTGATACGGGACTCGCCAAAGTAATGTTTTCGGCCGACGCTGGAGCTCACTGGCAGGAAGCGCGACTGGGGCCTGACCACGGTAGATATAGCTTTCGACGCTGGACCGTGGAATTGCGGCATTCGTCGGTGGCTTCGCAGACATTCATGGTCAAAGCGCTCAATACGGCCGGTGTGTCCCAGCCCGATCGCGCGAACTGGAATGGCTCGGGCTTCATGCGCAATGTCATTGAATCAGTTTCGGTGCAATGGGTTTAGCGGATCGAAAGTAATGCTCAAAAAAGTGCGATTCGTAAGGCAGGTATCCGTCCTATTCACCGTCGCGATATTGTCTTTGACATGCGGAGTCGCGTGGTGGAACTCGGCAAGAGCAGACCCTGCGATCGGCAAGAAGGACGCGGCCTCGCGGCAGTGGGCAATCGTCAGAGTCGAATTACCAGCAAAGGATGAGTCTTTTCCGGCCGGCAGCGGCGCGGACATTGCGAACAGCCAATGCCTGATCTGCCACTCGGCAGGAATGGTCTTGACTCAGCCCCCTCTCAAGAAAGACGAGTGGCGCGCCGAGATAATGAAAATGCGTTCTGCTTACGGGGCGCCCATACCTGAGGATCAAGTGGATGGCTTGTCGGAATATCTGAATACTATTAACGGACGACAATAGAACACCTCATAGAATCTTACGCAGAAGCGGAATGCGGCGGAAAATCAATCCCGACAACAAAAAGGCGGCGACGCAAGCGGCGACAGTAAGTGCAAGGTCCTTGACGAGAGCGGGGGCCGTGAAGCCACGAAGAGCGATGGCTATCGCGATTAACACAGGTGGGTGAAAGAGATAGACCGCGAAAGCGTTGTCGGAGAGATATTTGGCCCATGCCGACTGGTGGTCCAATGCGCGCCTGTACAACGCCAGAAGACCGACGCTCATGCCCACGCAAACGAACGCCTCCCAAAGGGATTTTGTTGCGCTGATGAAATTAAAGCCGCCGTTGAACGCCTCCTTTTCGATGTGCGCTGGCCCTCGCGCAAATAGCAGAATCGCGAGCAGCGGCACTGACATGATCAAGGAACCGACGGACCACCGCACAGCAAGCCAATCGGGGAAGCGCTCAAGCCAAGCGCCTCGATAAGCAACCACGCCCACGGAGAACATCAGGATGTACTGAGGAAAATCGCCAAAGTGCATGTTGAGAACGGACTTGTTCTCGGGAGTCGCAATCCGGACCAGGAATGTCGACAGGGCCAAACCGATGATAAAAACGACCATTGCCCGGCGGCCTGGAAGATTCTTGTCGGGCGGGCTCGCTCGCGGCAATGCCCCTCCGTGCCCCACGTGTGCGAAAGATAATACTGGGTCAGCGGGCCGATCACGAACATGTAGAGCAAGGTCGGGATGCCGAGGCGGATGAACCTGCCGCGCACGAAAGCGGCGGCATTTTTTCGTTCCCGCGCTTGCATCGTGAAGTATCCGGAAACGAAAAATAGCAGCCCCATGAAAAAGGCCTGCAGAAAGCTCTGATAAACGGCGAAGAAGAGAATGGTGCCGAAGCTGGAATCGGCGCGATCGGTGTAGTACCAATTGCCGAACGGACTATACGTATCGGTCGCGTGCATGGTCAGCACGAGGATAACCATCGTCCAGCGAATGTTGTCGACAAATAAGAGTCGACGCGGGGTTTTCCTCGTCGGTGAATCGAGTCGGTTTGGAGCAGTGGCCAGATGGCCCGTCTCTGCGGGATTCAAAGAATTAACTGCCATTGGCGCGGCCATAGGGCCCAATTCCTGAATAGCATACCATTTGACCTGGACGGCATGCCTGCTGGAGACTGGTTTTTCTCGACTCACGCTGACCATCTGGCTCACAATGACGTATTCATGGTGCCGGTCGGCGTCTGGTCGGATGGAACATCCGTCGCTGTTCCTTAGCTCCAAATCATCATGATGAAGAACAGCAAATTTATATAGGAAGGAGTAAGGTCAAGCGGAATCAAGCTAGGTGACCAGTGCGCCGTGGAAGATAAACAAGGTAGAGAGGAGTTCGATACGGCCCTCGTCAGAATCAGGCATGACATCAAGGGCCGGCTGGTCGTCCATGGATTCTTCGGCAGCGTCATTTATAGAGACGTTGAGACAGGGGATCATGCTCTTAGTGGTTCAACCATCGAAATTACCGTGAAGGGCAAAACGGTGGAGAGGTCATTCACCCGGAAGGAGATTGAGGACTGCCATCTTCGCGTGGGCGGCGCGGTATTGTCGGGCGTGATATCGATGGTCGAGGAATTGTCGACGTAGCGGAAGCCCGGGCCCAGACACCTTGGAGGAGGGCGCCAATCCGCGCGGCGGCTGCTTCAACAAACTGCTTCATGGCGCATTCCCCCAAGGCGAACTATCGGTTCGGTTGCACAATCAATCCCTGTCGTACTCGTCGTGGCGCCGCCACCAGACGCCCGCCTCGTTGCGGCCCATCGATGCGCGATCGAGCCACTGATACGCGCCCCAAAGCGCATCGAGGCCGCGCGCATACGTGGAGTAAGTGTGATAGACCTCTCCGTCCTCCAGCACGAAAGCGCTCATACCCGGCCGATCGCGCGTGAAGGTGGGCGCATCCGTTCCGCACATGGCGGCGAATTGTTGGACGGGCTCCGGTGCGCTGTTCGCATCCATCACGGTGCCGCCGCGGCGATAGTTGTATTCGATGCTACCCGCACGCTGTTCTTCTTCGGTGAATGAGACACTGAAGTCGGAGTTGAAATCGCTCTTGGCAGAAGAGCACCAGGGAAATGTCCATCCCATACGCCGCTTGTAGGGCTGCAACTTCTCGAGCGGCGCGCGCGAGGCGGCCCACAGCATCACGTCATGGTTGGCGAGGTGCACGGCGAAGCCGTCAAAGCCGTCGGCGATCATGGAGCAGGAGGGGCAGCCGGCGCTGTAGTTGGGCCCAAACATGAAATGGTAGACGAGGAGTTGCGAGCGCCCCCGGAAAAGGTCGGGCAGCAAAGCACTCCCTTCGTCGGTGTCGAATCGATACTTCTTGTCGACCCTGACCCAGGGCAACGCTTGCCGCCGCTGCGCCAGCTCGTCACTGCGCCGGGTAAGTTCCTTCTCCGCCTCGAGCAGCTCAAGCCGCTCGCTCAGCCACTCTTTACGTGTCCCAGTTCTGTGTTTGGTCATCGCGCCACTCCTCTCAGTTGATTGGTGATGATTAGATTAGGCGTTGGCACCTTCCGTGTGGGAGTAACAAGTGTGGCGGGATTCCGATGTCCGGCTCTTTGCTGTTGGCGTCGGGTTAGCGCATGATCGACGAGCCGCTAGGATGGAGATGGGTCTTTCATGAATAGTCAGTCTGAGACACTTAGCGCAGCGCTCCCATTGTGGCGTCGAGTGCTGACATTTCCTCTAGTGCAAATTGTAGTCGCGATTCTCTTCGTGGCCATTCCCTTTGCCGTTGTCAGTACGCCTTTCAACCTATTCGTGACGGATAAACCCTTGAAACGCGTGGGAGCGCTGCTGCTCGCAGCCGTCGTCCTGGGAGCCTATTGGGCTTACGTGCGAATCATGGAGAAAAGGGCGGTATCCGAACTGGCGGGCACGCGCGCGGCCCGTGAGCTCGGCGTAGGCCTCGCATTGGGCGCGCTACTATTTTCGGCGACCGTGGCAATACTCGGTGCGCTGGGCGTCTTTCAAATTACCGGGAAGAATAGCTGGCAGATCATGCTCGCGATTCTGCCGGCGTCCATTCTCTCAGGCGTACTTGAAGAAGTGCTGATTCGTGGGATCGTTTTTCGAATTCTCGAACGATGGTTGGGGAGTTGGGTGGCGCTGGGGATTTCGGCCGTCATTTTTGGGGTGCTGCATCTGCTCAACCCGGGTGCGACACTCCTCGATGCGGCGGCAATCAGTATCGAAGCGGGAGTACTGCTGGCCGCGGCCTACATGCTCACACGGCGTCTGTGGCTTTGCATCGGCACCCACGTAGCCTGGAATTTCACGCAAGGTGGAATCTTCTCTGTGTCGGTCTCTGGAGGGACGAGCAAAGGCCTGTTCCAATCGAGAATGGTCGGGCCGGATTGGCTGACCGGCGGAGCATTCGGCGCCGAAGCATCAGTGGTCGCTTTGGTAGTCTGCCTTGCTGCAGGAATTGTGTTGCTTATCTTGGCAATCAAGAAAGGCAACGTTGTCCCGCTATTTCAATCGAGCACACCCGCCCCGGAAGCCCGTCAGCCGATCGATTAAGGTTTTCTTAACGCACGGTCAGATAGTGCGTTTGTTGCGAATCGGCGAGCGGCGCAGCCTCTGCCCTGTGCGGTCCATTCAATCAACAGGGTAATCACGTGAGCTACGAAACCACGATCAAAACTCAATCCATCTCGGCGGCCACCGTTTTGGCCACCGGCTTCTTGATTCTCGGTGTTGCAATGGGAGGCAACGTTCAGGCTGCCGAGGCGAAGTACGATACAGCCATCGTCGCCTATGGAGATTTGAACCTTGACTCTGAACAAGGTGCCAAGGCGCTCTACGGGCGGCTTCGCAATAGCGCGGAAGACGTCTGTTCCTCGTTGGAAGGGCGCGATTTGGCGTTCAAAAAGCTTTGGCAGAGTTGCTTCGATAGCGCTGTGGCCAGTGCTGTCGCGCAGATCAATAGGCCTGGTCTCACCACGGTGCACAACCAAAGTGTCAGTCGATCAAAGGGTTATCGGTGAAATGAGACTTGATTCGCGGTCGCCAGCCGACAATCGAACCACAATGGAGACGCATTAACTCCAGGGAATGGTTCGATGGCGCTCAAACCGCGAGTCTTCGACAACCTTCTGCACATCGCCTCCACCGCAAGATCGAAGTCGGCGATAACGTTGGCGGCCGTCTCCTTTGCAGTCTGTCACTTGGTTGCCATCAGCACCGCCACCTCCGGCGCAAGTGCCGATTTAGACGCTGAGATTCCGCGCCAGCTCCTGCATTTTGCCGCCGAGCTGTGCCGATTTGTGCTGCCGCTTGGCTTTATGGTGGCCGGATTTGCGGGCCGCGCCAAGACTTCCAGGAATCGCCGGCCCAAATAGGTAGTCGCTAGCGCACGCCTTATACTCAAGCTCCGGGAGGAGTGTTGGGATGCCGGCATCGAGCAGCGTGGTGCAGATCGGCGAGTGGATGGTGCATCCCACGCTCGATAGCATTTCGCGGGGCAGCGAGACTCAAAAGCTCGAGCCGCGGACCATGCGACTGCTCATGTGCTTGGCGAACTCGGCCGGCGATGTCGTCAGCATCGAGCGCCTGCTCGCAGAGGTGTGGACCGGCGTGGTGGTTGGATCCGCGTCGGTTTATGAGGCGGTGTCCCAATTGCGCAAGATTCTGGGCGATGTGGACCCGAAACCCACCTACATCGCGACAGTTCCACGCAAAGGCTATCGGTTGATTGCCTCGGTGCGGCGTGTCGACGGGCCTGCCGACACAACCGGGGCGGCTGCTATCCAGGCCAAAACGACAACGCCGCCCGGAATCTGGGTTATGGCAGCGACTTTCGTGGTCGTTCTCGCATTGATTGCGGCTTACTTCGGAGGCAAGACATGGCTTCATGCCCCGGGCAAGGGCCAGACGCCGGCCACTGGTGTCGTGGCCGGCGATAAATCGATTGCCGTTCTGCCTTTCACCGATATGAGTGAGAAGAAAGATCAGGAATACTTCGCCGACGGCATGGCCGAAGAGATCATCAACTTATTGGTAAAAGTCCCGGGGCTCAAAGTCATCAGCCGCACCTCATCCTTTCAGTTCAAGGGCAAAAATACGGACCTGCGAACCATCGGCACGCAGCTCGGAGTGGTATACGTGCTCGAGGGCAGCGTGCGGAAATTCGGTGATCGACTAAGGGTGACGGCGCAGTTGGTCAACAGCCGTGACGGAAGCCAGCTCTGGTCGCAAACGTATGATCGGGACTTGAGTGATGTCCTCAAGATGCAGGATGAGATCGCGGCCAGCCTGGTACGCGCGTTGCAAATCGAAGTGACGAGTCATTTTGTCTCGCGGCCGGCACTGCGCAACGCCGAGGCTTACACGGCGTATCTGAAGGGGCTGCATGCCTTGGATCGGTTCGATCAGCAAGGGCTGGAGCAGGCCGCGAGCGACTTTCAACGCGCGTTACATCTCGACCCCTCATTCGCCGCGGCGGCCGGCAACCTGGCTGACGTGTACTTCTTTCTCGGCGTGTTCGGTTCCATGCCATCGTGGGTCGACCAGGCGCGCAACGCCGCCGAGTTGGCGCTCAAACTGGACCCGAATCATGCAGGCGCGCACGCGGTGCTCGGCAACATTGATATGGTGTATTGGGACTGGTCCGGTGCCGAGCGCGAGCTCAACCGAGCACGGGCCCTGGCGCCCAACGACGCACGCATTCTGTTTGCGCTCGCGGTGTATTCGCAAGTCATGGGTCGTTGGGACGATGCGCTGAAGTTGGCCAACAACTGCCTGGAGGAGGACCCGCTGGATCCTCGCTGCAATCTGCTGCTCAGCAGAATCCAGGCCAGTCAGGGGCGAGCGGCCGATGCGGAAGCTGCCGCGCATCGCGCGCTCGAGATCAGCCCCACGGCCAACACGGCGCACAGAACTCTCGGCGAAGTGCTGCTGGCCCGCAAGCAGCCTGAAGCGGCGCTGGCGGAATTTTTGAAGGAGCCGTACGAAGCGGATCACCTTGACGGATCCGCCATGGCGTACTTTGCGATGGGTCGAAAGGCAGATTCCGATGCCGCCCTGGCGCAGGTGATCAAAAGTCACCCTGACGACGCGTTCGGCATCGCCGAGATCTATGCGTTTCGCAGCGAGTCAGACGCGGCGTTCAAGTGGCTGGATCGCGCGTATGCACAGAAGGATCCTCGTCTGTCCTTCATCAAAGGCGATCGGCTGTTCCAAAGCGTCGAAGGCGACCCGCGATACAAGGCGTTCCTGAAGCAGATGAATTTACCCGAATGACACGCACGGCGCCGATCGCCATCAACGTTGACCGACTGATCGCCCGCATCGACAACCTTGCCGAGATGGAGGGCAACAGCGACGGTTCGTGCAGTCGACTGGCGTTGACCGATGCCGACCGTCGCGGCCGCGACCAGGTAATCCGCTGGATGCACGAGGCAGGCCTCGCCGTGCGGATCGACCAGATCGGCAACATCACTGCTTTGCGCGCCGGCCGCTCGGCGGCCCGCGCGGTGATGACCGGTTCACACATTGACACGGTGGGCAACGGCGGCCGTTACGACGGCATCTACGGCGTGATCGCAGGACTCGAAGTGCTGCAGAGCCTTGAAGATGCCGACCTGGTCACTGAGCGGCCGCTCGCCGTGACGGTGTTTACCAACGAGGAGGGGGTGCGCTTCCAGCCCGACATGATGGGTTCGCTGGTGTATTCAGGCGCGCTGACGCTGGAGGAGGCGCTGAATGCGCAGGCGACGGACGGTGCGCGGGTGGGCGATGAGCTCAAGCGAATCGGATACGCAGGAACGGAACGATGCGGCGAACCGGTTCCGCACGCATTCATCGAACTTCACATCGAACAGGGGCCGATCCTCGACCTGGAGGGCGGCTTGCTGGGCGCCGTTGAAAATCTTCAGGGTATTTCCTGGCAAGAAGTGACGGTCCGCGGCGTTTCAAACCATGCCGGGACAACTCCGATGCAGCTGCGTCACGATGCCGGCTATTGCGCCGCCAGAATCGCGGTGTTCGTTCGCGAACTTGCCAGGCGCATGGGTGCCTCGCAGGTCGGTACCGTGGGGAGCATCCGACTCACGCCCAACCTGATCAATGTCATCCCCAATCAGGCGGTGCTTTCAGTCGATCTGCGCAACACCGACGATGCCCTGCTGACCGCGGCCGAGCGGGAGTTCACCGCCTTTCTCGAGACGCTCGCACAGGAAGAGGCTGTGACGATTGAAACCCGCGAATTGGTAAGGACTCAGCCGGTAATGTTTGATGCGAAAGTTCTGCAGGCTATCGAAGCGGTGGCCGCGGAGCGCGGACTGACGATCCGGCGCATGACTTCGGGCGCAGGCCATGATGCCCAGATGATGGCGCGAATCTGCCCTACGGCGATGATCTTCGTGCCGAGCGTCGGGGGCATCAGCCACAATCCGCGCGAATTTACCGAACGCCGACACCTTCGGATTGGCGCCGAAGTGCTGCTACACACCATGCTGCGGCTGGCTGCGAGTTAAGAGCCTAACGGCAGCGGCAAGTTACCGCGAGGAAGTCTTGGAGTCCGCCGGCGTCGCCGATAGAAAGCCCCGTTGGCGCATCCACTGAATCATGACCTGAGGATATCCCGCTGTCAGGCGCTCCGGTTCGCTGGGCTCGCCGTTGAATCCCGTGGCGGATACTTTCAACGTATGACCGGCATCCGGGTAGACATGCACAGTGAAGTCGTCCATTCCCGCCCGAGCAAATGCGGAACGAAATAGGGCAGGGTCGTGGGCAACGTCGACATTGCGATCAAGCGCTCCGAACAGGGCCAGCGTCGGTGTGCGCACCTTGGACAGCGTTTCGGTGGGATCGAAGAGAATAAATCGCCGCAGGGCATCGGCTGTTTCCGGCGCCGGCGGGATCGGCGAGTCCGGTGGAATAAAGTCGGGGAGGTAGGAATCGGCAAACCAAGGCTTTGCCTTCGCTGCCGAGTACAGCTCGCGCGCGGTGTCCCAGGTCCCGGTGCCCGATAGAGCCCTGACGAAAGCACGCCAGGTATTCGTTGCCAATGTAACCGCCTCGGCATCGTAGTGCTTATGGGGCAACCGTTGCGCAACGGTATAACAAATATTGGTTTCGATGCTTTCGGCAGGTCCGCTCTTCAGGATCATGAATGCGAGGGGACGCGTGGTGGCAACAATGGGTGCTGTCCATCCGCCGTTGCTAAAGCCCCAAACCCCCATGCGCTTGACATCGACGTGGGGATTGGTCGAATACGCGTCGAACACCGCGTCGACATCGGCGGCGCGTTGGGCAGGACCGTTCTGTTGCCAGTTGCCGCTCGATTTTCCGGTCCCACGCTGATCGTAGCTGATGACATTCAGGCCGTTGAGCACGAAATAGGGAATGATAAATCCCATTTCACGTGCTTCCGCATCGTTGCCGTGAATCAGAATGACGGTGGCCTGTTTGGCGGCGCCGGTGAAATAAAGAGAGACGCCGAGCGCGCCGCCCGGCGCATCGACAGTGCGTGCTGCCTCGCGAATGAGTTTTTGCGGTTTCAAGTGTGCGTGCTGCGGAAGCTCGCCGGTATGTTGGGTATGCGGATCAAAATAATCATTGACAGCCGGATCAGGCGGTTCGCTATCGATGCCGACATAGATGGAATGACCCGCCTCGCCGCGATAGAGGCCCGGTTTCAAGATTGCGCCGGAGGCAAGTCCTGGTGCGAGTGCCAAAAAGGCGACGCTTAGCGCTGGAGTCATTTTCATTGCCTCTCCTCGTGGAACCAATTCAGCTTCAAGGGCTGCACGCCCTTATCAATGAGTAAACTGCCGAGCGCGCGAAGATCCTCGATTGGACCGTCAAGCGCGACGACCGGGCTACCGGCAAGACTGCCCGCTTTGCTGGCAAATGCGCAGGCGCCATAGGCAAGCAATAGTTCAGCCTGGCTCATCGTTCCCGCATACAGCAGAATCTGTCCGGGCCGCGGGTAGGCCGTTGCATTTTCAGGCGCGAGCTGCGGCTTGCCGCCAAGTGGCAGCCATACGGCTTCACCACTCCAACGCGCGTGTTGCAGGGTTCCTGCAATTGGGAATCGATTGGCCAACCATGCGACCGCGGCAGGAGCCGCGTCGAGCTCAAGCGTGCCGGCAAATTCGTAGGGCCCAGCGGCTAGCAGAATTCGGGAGTTGGGTATCATGAGGATCAGGATAATGGGGGCGGCTCAATCGGTCCCTGTACGGTTGTGCAAATAAAGACCAGTACACTTCGTGGGTATTTGATCCAATGAAAAGCACTCCGCAACTCAAAGAGCGGCCGCCGAGGAGCCTCGTTGACGAGAGCATCGAGTGGGTCATGCATCGCATTCAGCGGCAGGTGTTCAGTGCGGGAACGCGGCTTCCATCGATCCGGGCGCTCGCTCGCCTAAGGGGCGTGTCTCCATTCACGATCTCGGAGGCCTATGGCCGTCTGGTCGCGGTCGGCATTCTAGAAGCCCGGCAAGGATCCGGATATTTCGCGCGGTCCGCTGCGTTTAGGCGAACGGATTCTGCAGCAGGGCAGTCGGGTAAAATCGATTTCTCCTGGCTCTTGCATCACATGCTTTCCGGCCAAGGTGCTCGCGGACCCGGCTTGGGGGTGCTGCCCACTGATTGGCTGCATGGCATTCAAATCGGGGCTGGCCTGCGCTCGCTGGGGAGACAGGGACGATGGCTCGAGAGCGGTCGACCAAGTGGATTTGAGCCGCTAAGGGGTCTCATCCAACGGCGTCTTGCGGATCTCGACATTCTCGCCGGCGCGGAGCAAATAGTCCTGACCACGGGCATTACGCATGCGCTGAACTTGGTGCTGCGAGCGCTGGTGCCGCACGGAGAGACTGTCCTCACCTCAGACCCCAGTTGGTTCGGCGCGCTGGGCATGCTCAGCGGGCATAGTGCCCGCATCGTCGGCGTGCCTTATCGCGCAACGGGACTGGATATTCATGCCCTTGAAAGAGTGGTCGCACGGCAACGTCCGCGTCTACTCATCTTGAGTTCGATTGGCCAGAATCCCACGGGCTTGTCATTGGAGCTCGACATCGCGAAACGCGTGTTGGGCTTGGCGAAGAAATATGATTTTTGGATTTTTGAGGACGATGTTTACGCCGATCTGTGCTCAGCACCGGTGAGACGGCTTGCGGCAGAAGATTCCTTGTCCCGGGTGATCTACGCCAGCAGCTTCTCCAAGACCTTGGCCTCCAACATTCGGGTGGGTTTCCTGGTTGCGGAGGCGCCGCTTGCACAACGTCTGTCTGAGGCAAAGATCTTAGGCGGCTTCACCACCCCGGAACTCAACGAACGCCTGGTGCACAAGCTGCTCGTGGAAGGACACTACAGCAGACACGTGGCGCGACTGCGTGACCGCCTCATGCTCAATCGAAGCCGAATGTGCCGCTTTCTCGCGACGCAGGAAATCGAAGTGCTGGGCGCAAGCGGAGATGGCTTGTTCCTATGGGCAAACATGCAAACTGATACCAATGACTTGGCGGCAATCTGCAGCAAGCAGGGCCTGTTGCTGGCTCCCGGGAGCCTGTTTTCACCGCGCCAGGAGCCGAGCAATTGGATGCGAATCAATGTGACGACGTCCTTGGACGACGTGCGAGCGACGCTCGCGAAGCGCCCCCTCGAGCGGGCGGCGCTTCGCTAGACAGCGCTGTCCAAACGCCTGCCGCGTTGCTGCCGTCAGGAACTCGGTGTCGTTGAGAAAAATCCGCCGATGCTGGCTTTTCCTAGTACGTGACCTTCGGCACCCGCCTGCGCGATGGCCTGAATCAGCGTCTCGGCATTTTGAGGAAAATTGACCAGCACCGGGAGTCGCAGCTTCATGTCGAGCGCGTACACCGTAAACACATAGTGATGGGCAAACGGAACGACATCCGCCGGCGGGCACGGGCCTTCATAGCCCAGTGAGCCGAAGTCATTGTGCACTTGCGGACCGAATGTGCTGTCGGCAGCACCGGCACCGGCGGGCAGCATCGTGGTGGCCGCCGAAATATTGAAAATTCCCCAATGCGTAAATGATGCCGTTTCATCAAACAAGACGATTGCAAAGCTGCGCGTGCCGCGCGGCGCGTTTTCCCAGGTTAACTCCGGCGACAGATTGCCGCCGGCGCTGCCGTCAACCGTGCAGACATTGAGGCCGTTCACCAAGAAGTTGTCAGCCATGCTGGTTGGCAGCACGGCGCCTTGCTTGAAGGTCGCACTCTTGATGCGAAAATCATCCTCGTCGTGCGCATTCGCCATGCCGAAAACCATCACCGATAGTGCAAGCGCCGTCAGCCGTCCCCGCCAGCGCAGCGGCGATCTGATGTCTGTCAGCGTTTCGAAAGCGATATTTTTGAGACTAAGGCGTGGAGTCGTCCGCGTTTCCATAGCGTCCCCCTCGTTAGTTGATCCTCAACCCGGCGCGATTTTAGCGCGCGTTACGCAGACGGCATACATTTTTCACTGGTTGTCGTTCGGCCGTTGCGGAGGGGGCGATGCGTAAGTATTTTCTTGCGCAGGAGCGAGCTTGCGGCCTGCCTGCATCGATTGGAATTCTGACTCACTTTTTGGGCCCGTCATGCCAGTCTGTCGCAGTCTTTGCACCTGCAGCAATGGAGCGGAAGCCGCAGCGAAATCGACATGACAAGCAGTGCCATTCACGCAAATCACCGCCTGATTTTCAGGAGCGCTTCTCCGCTCTGGTCCGCCGCCGTGCTCTGCGCGCTGACCGCATGCGTGTCGCCGAAATACCAACACAGCGGCAAAGGCACGCCTCCCATCCAAGCGCTCAATGTGAAATTTCCGTCCGCGACGTTGGATAGCTCGCTCTACTCTGAAATCAGCGACGGCGGTCCGGGGTCGTGGAAGCGCGAAGCATTTTGGGATGAATACATCGTGATCATGCATAACGAAGGCGATCAAACCCTGAATGTTGCCTCCGCCACATTGGTTGACAATGCGGGTGCCGCGCGACCCGCCGGGAGTGATCCTTGGGCGCTCGAACGGGAAAGCAAAACCTTGGAGAAGCGCTACCGGGATGCGGGTGTTGCCTTCTCCCGCATGGCCGCGCCTCGCGTCATTGCGAGCGCTGCAGAACCCACGGTCGCTGCAAGCGCCGGTATCGGCGCGGCAGGTGCCGCCACGGCCGCGACGGTGACCGCCGTCGTGGTTCCGGTATACGGTGCGACGGTCTTTGGCATCAACATGCATAATAAGGCAGAGATAAACAAGGAATTCAATCGGCGCCGCGTGCCGCTTCCCTTGACGCTCGGTCCCGGAGAAACACGCGCCGGCAGTTTCTTCTTCCCGATGGTCCCAAACCCGCAGTCCCTCACGGTGCGTTGGACCGGCGGCGCCGGCGATGGTGCGACCACGCTTGATCTAGGTTTTCTTCAGGGGCTTCACGTTACCGGCGATCACGAGTAGGCATCGGCATCGCTATCGGCTAAGGTAGTGCAGCGCCCTTTAGGAGCTTCTTCGATGGATATCGTCATTCCAAGTGCCGCCTCGATCGGCTTGTTTGCCGTGGCGGCGACACTGCTGCTGTTGACTCCCGGTCCTGCTGTTTTATACGTCGTCGCGCGCAGCGTCGAGCAAGGCCGCCTTGCCGGGCTGGCCTCGGTTTTCGGTATTACAACGGGCACGCTCGTGCATGTGCTGGCATCGACGCTGGGTCTGTCGGCGCTGCTGGCCTCCTCGGCGCTGGCCTTCGCGGTCGTCAAATATGCGGGCGCCGGGTACCTGATCTATATGGGCGTGCGGCGGATTCTGAACAAGACCGAGGCGCCGGCCTCGCCATCTAAACTGCCGAGGCGAAGCCTGGGGAAGCTGTATCGCGACGGCTTCATTGTCAACCTGCTGAACCCCAAGACGGCCCTGTTCTTCCTGGCGTTCCTGCCTCAATTCGTCGATCCGTCGCGGGGCGCCGTTCCATTTCAGATCGCCTTCCTGGGGCTGCTGTTTACCTTGATGGGCCTGACAAGCGATGGTCTCTATGCGTTGGTCGCAGGCACGGCCGGCCGCTGGGTCAAGCGCCAGAGTCGCTACCTGGATTGGGAACGCTACGTCACGGGAAGCGTGTTCATTGGGCTCGGGGTGACCGCGGCCTTGGCGGGCGGTCGCAAGTAGCCGGCATGCCGGGTAAAGAGAAGCAGAGCGAAACGGGAACAGCGGAACGAATTCAAGCTCTACGGCTGAAATCGGGGCGAACCGAGCTGGAGTTGGCGAACGAGTTGGGATTGACCATTCAAGCCTATTCCGATCTGGAACAGCACGATGAGGAACTCGAATCCGCCGTCAGTATTGCCCAGGCGCTAAAGCTGGCGAAGCTACTTCACACAGACCTGCTTGCGCTACTCGGCGAAACAGAGATCCCCGTGAAAATGCCGATCGCCCGCGTGCGATCGGCGCTCAACGCGCAATTGGGGAATTCCGCGGAAGCCAAGGAATTGCTGGAAGACACCCTAAATTGGGATGTGGGGCCGTTTCTCGAGGGGTCGGATGAATGGACCACAGTTTATACAATCGACTTCGTTCGGCAGTTGGCGATTGCGATCGAGGTTGATTGGCAAGTGCTGCTGGCGGGGATTGCGGCCGGCTAACTGGGATTGCGGCCGGTTAGCAGGCAGGCGCGACATGACGAGCCAGAACTGACGGCTTCGCTCGACGCGCACTCGGCGTTGGAGAACACTCGGACGGCGGGATGTGCCGCACCGCCCGAGCGATCGCTCTTTCATGTCAATTGGCCTTTGCAAGCTGCATAAGTCCCGCTCTATCCCGCTTGCTGCACAGCTGATAGTACTGTGACAGGAGGGGGGAATTGACGCGCGCAACGGCATCATCGACGGCCTTGTGCACACACGCCTGCCCCTCTTTCTTTCCCCAAGTGGCGGCGTTCTCGCAAAGCGTTTCCGCCGCGTAGCGGATGCGCAGATATAGTGTCTTCGCGCCTTGCATCTTGGAAATATCCAGGTCCGAATATCGCACGGAAGAGGTCACCAACGAGGTTGCCGTTGATGGGCTGCTCGCCTCGGCGGCGGTGGCGTCTGCCAACGCATTGCCGCCGAGCGCAGTGGCGCCGAGGGTGAAGAAGGCGGCGGCCGCCAAGAACTTCGCCAACCTGGATTGAGTATTGACCACGTTTTTCATGACTAGCTCCTAAAAGTAGATGGGAAAGTCTCGCCTAAACACGATTCCCAAGTTATGGAGCTGGCCGGCCGCCTGCATGATGACTGGATCAACGGCGGGTGAAAGTTCGCTGAAAGTTAGGTGAATAGGGGTTTTTGTCGCGTATCGCCGTCGCAGAGCACCGGCGCTCGCGTCTGATGCAGCGCAGCAATTGGTTGCCAAGCCGAGACCCGTAGACGAACATACCTCGGAATCGGCGATGCGAGATCGGATGCTCTCGTTGCCACCACGACAAGCAATCCTTATGCAGCCACAACTGACGCCCGGCAACGGAACCGCGCCACCGCGGTTTCGAATCGGTGACCTCGAGGTCGACATCGGCAAAGCCGAAGTCACGCGCGGGGGCGAGGGCATCGCCTTGCCAAAACTGTCGTTCGATTTGCTGTGCGCGCTGATCAACGCAGCGCCCGCAATCGTGACAAACGACGAACTGCTGCAACAAGTATGGCCCGGGCTGCTGGTGAGCCCGGAATCTGTCGCTCAACGCGTGAAGCTTTTGCGAAGTGCAATCGGCGATGATTCGCAGCAGCCGAGATACATTTTGGGCGTTCGGGGTCGAGGCTATCGCCTCATTCCGACGCCCGAGCGGCTGGCAGAATCGCGACCGCAAACGAGTGATGCTGCCGGTCCGGCTATCAACACGCCGGCGGTGACGATGGCGGGTGAGACGTCGGAGTCCCAAACGTCTAACCGCTCGATGCGCGGCCGCAAACCGGTTGTCATGGCCGCGGCGTTGGTAGTTGGGTTAGGCGTCGCTGCGCTCGCTCTTTATTTTTGGTCGGCGAATCGTAGCGCAGAAAGCCCGGCGGCAACGGCGATAAATGATAAGTCCATCGCGGTGTTGCCATTCGTGGACATGAGCGAGAAGAGGGACCAGGAATACTTCGCGGACGGGATGGCGGAGGAGATTATTGATCTTTTGGTGAAAATTCCGGGACTCAAAGTCATCGGCCGCACCTCCTCATTTCAGTTCCAGGGACAATCTCAAGATTTGCGCACGATCGGCGAGAAACTCGGCGTGGCTTACTTGCTCGAAGGCAGCGTACGAAAATCCGGCGATCAACTACGGGTGACCGCGCAGTTGATCAACAGCAAAGACGGCACGCACCTTTGGTCGGAGTCCTATGATCGGGATCTGAGCAACGTTCTCAAAATGCAGGACGAGATCGCGATCAAAGTCGCGAGTGCCTTGCAAACGGAAGTGTTCATCCGCGAACATTTCGTCTCGCGTCCGGCACTGCGCAGCACGGAAGCCTACAACTTGTTTCTGCAGGGAGTGCATGCCGATATGCTCCAAGGTCAGCAGGGCTGGGAGCAGGGCATGAGCGCCTTTCAGCGGGCGCTCGATCTCGATCCCTCATTCACGGAAGCGGCAGCCAGGCTCGCTGGGTTGTACCAATATGGGGGACAGCTTGGATACGTGCCCCGGGACGTCGCCTTTGAAAAGACTCAGTACTTCGCGAAGCTCGCGCTCAGGCTCGACCCAAATTTTGCCGTTGCCCACGCCCTGCTTGGCAGCATTTATGACGGGTACGCGTGGGATTGGCCTGCTGCAAATAAGGAAATCAAGCTGGCCGAGGCCCTTGCCCCGAGCTTTCCCGTGGTCTTATTGGTTTCCCAGAGGCATTCGCTCACCCTGGGTAATTGGGACGACGCGCTGAAGCTGGCCAACGCATTGCAGGCGGTCGATCCGCTGAACCCTGACGGTTATTACTGCCTTAGCTTGGTACAGTTACGCCGCGATCGACTGGCGGAGGCGGAAACGGCTATTCGTCGCGCCCTGGAGCTGAGCCCGAAATACGCTTCCGGCCAATACACGCTCGGCCTCGTGTTGCTCGCTCGCAAGCAACCTGAAGCGGCATTGGCGGAAATGCGTAAGGAGCCATTCGACCCGGTCCGCCTGATCGGAACTGCGATGGCGCATTTCGCGCTGGGGGATAAGGTCAATTCCGATGCCGCTCTCGCGCAGCTGCTCAAAGGCTATGCCGCGTCCATACCGGCCGGCGTTGCGGCAGTCTACGCGTATCGCGGCGAATCCGACGAAGCATTCAAGTGGCTCGAGGGCGCCTATGCGCAAAAGGACGCTCTTCTCTATCGTCTCAAGTTCTCCCCAGAGTTCGACGGTGTGCACGCTGACCCGCGATATAGGGCGTTCTTGAGGAAGATGAATTTGCCGGACTCATGAGTGCACCGGAAGGCCGAGGTCGCTCCGCATAGCGGGCGTGTTGTCCGCTGTGACGCCGAGAAGCTCGTCGAACAGCGTGCGATAGTGGACCACCGCCTTGCGCAGCTCCTCCGTGTCCGCCTCACCGCGTTCATTGCGGGTGGCAATGGCCTGTGCCGCGCGATAGGCTGCTACGACGCGTGGGTGATCGACGGAAATGTCGGCGGCAATGTGCTCGAAGTCGCCCATCGGGTAGCCGCGCTTTGCCATCAGTTCTCGCACCAACTGATCGGCGTCCAACACGACGCCCTTCGGGTTATCGATGAAGTGGCCCTGCAGTGCGCTCCACGCCCGCGTGAATCTGACGGCATCCGCCGGTGTTAGCGGCACAATTTCCAAACTGGCGACGTGTTTTTCACGTGAGGTCAGTTCTGCTTCGCCTTTCACCCGGCTGCCGAATTCAGAAACAGTCAGATCGTATTCCGGGCCGAAACGCTGTCTGAGCTTGAGTGTTCGCTGCTTTTGCATGAGAACCCAAGCGACGATGCCGATCACCAGCGCGATCAGGACCATGGCGGCGATAAGGGTATTGGTCGGGACAGTATTCATGAGTGCATCCTTTGAGTTGTCCTACAGGGTGCCCGCCACCGTGTAGTCGCAGCGGCGCGGCGACACCGATGGGCATCCTTATAGGCTCACGAAACAGTATTTACCCAATATGAGGCAACACGGAGCCAGCAGCTTTAAGAGACTGACGTAGGACAGTAGGACACCCGCGTAAGGCAGTCCTGAAAATTGCCGTATACGAATCTTCGTTGCGAGTGTTAAGGCCGCAGTCTCAACCCGCGCCGGACGATTGCTTCACGCCGGTCTCGCAAGCGCCATACCGATGGCCCGTCCGTTGAAGATCAAGGCGCCGATCAGCGAGGCCGCTGCGGCGGCCAGAGCACCATAGGCGGTCACGCCCAGCGCGCAGATCAGCACGACCGCCACGGCGCCGGATCCGATTGCGACGCCGATTCGCCGTGCATGCCACTCGACTACCGCGTGCCGAACCGCTGGACGACCGACACCATTTGCCCACTGCACCCCCAGAAGAAGCGCATACACCGTCAGATGTGAATCGTAAGGCTTCCCGTAGAGCGCCAGGGTTGCCGGCGCCAACACCAGGAGCGGCACCACGAACGCTGAACTGTAGACCAACGACGCCGCGAGTTGCCTGAACAGCAAGCGCGGCACTTGGATCGGCTGCGCAGCTGTCAAGGTTTCGCGGCTGCCTGTCAAGTTCAGTGCCGGCAGAAAAATATCGACGATCAGTGCCGTGCGCGCGGCCACTGCATATTGCGCCATCTGCGTCGGCGGCGCCCACACGGCCAGGATGCACAGAGGTCCCCACAGCAGCAACCCGCGCGCCAGTCCGATCCATTCCCGCGAGTCCACCCCTTGCAATGCTTCACGGCAAATCGGCCGGCGACCCTCGCCTCGCATGACCGGGAAGGCACGCCAGGCGAGCGCCACGGCCACGCCCGCAGAAACGAAGCTCCCCAGCAGGAACGCCCAAGAGTAAAACGCGAGCGACGCGTCGGAAGGTGCGAGCATCACCGCGAGGAGTATGGAGAGGTTCACGGCATAGGCGGCGACGACAATGCCGAGCGTCCGATTGGCCGCGCGCAACGCCTCGCCCAACAAGGTGGACAGACTGACGCAGGGGAGGGCGAGCACGAACGGCAGATAGGTTTGCAATATGGTTTGCAGCTGCGGGGCCTGAATATCCAGATCGGCAGTGACAACCAAGAGAACGGCGCAGACGAGGCTGGAGCGCAGCAGCACCCGCCGCGCGAGCTGCATCAGCAATACTCCATCGGGAATGCCGGTCGATGCTGCGCGCCGCCCGATGACATGCTGCGCCATGTAGATCTCGTACTTGCCGCGCAACAGCGTGCTCAAGCCCAGAGCGATCACGAACCCGCGAAAATAAACACCCGCTTCCTCCGGTGTCAGAGCACGTACGAGCGCCCATGTCGCCAGGATCTGGAGCGCCGCGCCGAGAAGACGCAGCAACAGCTCTCCAACCCACGAATGCGCGGCGGTGGTGGAGTACCCGCCGCCGGCTGCCGCCGTCTCCGCCATGCCAGATCCCCCTTTGCCCGGCTAAACTCTACACCCACGCCAGCCTAGTTCGAAGCAGTCGCGGTGTGCTCCCGCAGTCCTCCACCCAGGGCTTTGTATAGCGTCACAAGATTTTGCAAGCGCAGGAGCCGCACGGTTTGCAACTGCTGCTGGGCGCTATACAACGAAACCTGCGCAACGAGCGCGCTCAGGTAGCTGTCGACCCCGCCCCGGTAGCGCATGTCGGCCAGCCGATACGCAGCGGCCGAAGCCGTCGCGAGCGCTTGCTGAGCCGCGAGCTGCTCATCGAGCGTGCCGCGGGCGACCAGTGCATCCGCGACCTCGCGGAAGGCGGTCTGAATCGCTTTCTCGTACTGCGCGACCGCCGTATCGCGGGCGAACTTGGTCGCCTGCAGGTTGGCGACGTTGGCGCCGCCCGCGAAGATCGGGACACTGATTTGCGGGGAAAAGGTCCAGGCGCGCGAACCACCCTTGAACAAGCCTGACAGTTGCGTGCTTTCCGTGCCGAAATTGCCGGTGAGCGAGATGGCGGGAAAGAATGCCGCACGCGCCGCGCCGATCTCTGCGTTGGCCGCCATGAGCTGATGCTCGGCGGCGAGCACATCGGGCCGGCGCACCAGCACGTCCGAGGGAATGCCCGCCTCGAGCTCGGCGACCATGTTGCCGCGGTCCAGCCCGCCGGAAAAATCGATGCCGTTCGGAATCGGCGCGCCGAGCAAGAGCTGCAGCGCATCGCGGTCCTGCGCCAGCTGCCGGTTGTACTGAGCGAGGTTGGCGCGCGCCGTGTCGACCGTGGTCTCGGCCTGGCGCAACGCAAGCTCCGTGGTCGTGCCGCCGTTGAACTGCTTCTGCGTCAGAGCGTAGGACTCTTCCTGGCTCGTCAGTGTGTCACGCGTGATGTCGAGCAGAGTCTGATCGGTGAGCACGGTGATGTAGGCGGTGGCGACTTCGGCCACCAGCGTGAGTTGCACACTGCGCCGCGTTTCGCCCGAGCTGAAGTACTGCTGCAGGGCTGCATGGCTCAAGCTGCGGATGCGGCCGAAAAGGTCCAGCTCGTAATTGGTGAAGCCGATTCCGACGTCATAGGTGTGCACCGTGATCCCGTTGCTCGGCAGAGAGCCGGCTCCCCCTGCTGCGCCGCTGGGAAATTCCGCCGCCAGCACACCGGGGGGAATGTGTTGCACCTGTTCGACCGCGCTCGCATCGACGGTCGGAAACAGCGAGGCGCGCTGGATGCGGTATTGCGCCTGAGCGCTTTGCACATTCAGAGCCGCGACGCGCAGGTCGCGATTGTTGGTAAGGGACAGCTCAATCAGTTGCTGAAGCTGCGGATCGGGAAAAAACTCGCGCCAGCCAATGTCGGCGGCGACCGTCTCACCCGCCGTGCCGCCTGGGAGCGCCGGCACCGGCGCGGGTGGGCGCTGATAGTGCGGCTCCAAGGTACAGGCGCCGAGAAGTGTGGCAACCGCCGCGGCGAGGAAACAGTTGCTGCGGCCGGCCATCCTCAGCTCTCCGAAGCCGGCGTCGCGGACTGGGGCGACTGCGTTGACTGCGGCGGCAGCACCGGCTGCTCGTCCTTGCGGCGATCGCCGAATAGCGAGCGGACGCTCACGAAGAACACAGGGACCAAGAACACGGCGAGCACTGTGGCCGTCACCATGCCGCCGATCACGCCGGTGCCGATGGCGATGCGCCCGCCTGCGCCCGCCCCGGTGGCGATGGCCAGCGGCAGCACGCCGAGGATGAAGGCCATCGAGGTCATGAGGATCGGCCGCAGCCGCTGGCGGGCCGCCGCGACCGTCGCCTCGATCAGGTGCATGCCGCGCGCGTGGTTTTCCAACGCGAACTCGACGATCAAGATTGCGTTCTTGGCCGATAGTCCCACCGTGGTGAGCAGGCCCACCTGAAAGAAGACGTCGTTAGCGAGTCCGCGCCAGAGCGTGGCGGTGATGGTGCCGATGATGCCGAGCGGCACCACCAGCATCACCGAGAAAGGGATCGACCAGCTCTCGTAGAGCGCCGCGAGGCACAGAAACACGATCGTGAGCGAGATGGCGTACAGCGCCGGCGCCTGCGAGCCCGAGCGTACCTCTTCGTAGGAGAGGCCGGTCCACTCGTAGCTCACGCCCTTCGGGAGCTTCGTCACCGCGGCTTCCATCGCGGCGAGCGCATCCCCGGTGCTTCTGCCGGGTGCCGGGGCGCCCAGGAACTCCAGCGCGGGTATGCCGTTATAGCGCTCCAACTTGGGCGAGCCAGAGATCCAGTGCGCCGAGGCGAAGGTCGAGAAGGGCACCATTTGACCCGCGCCGTTGCGCACGTACCAAAGACCTAAGTCCTGCGGCAGCATGCGCGAGTCGGCATCGCCCTGCAGGAACACCCGCTTGACGCGGTTGCGGTCGACGAACTGGTTGACGAATGCCGAGCCCCAGCCGGCGCCGAGGGCATCGTTGATGTTGCCGATCGAAAGGCCGAGCGCGCTCGCCTTTTCCCAGTCGATGTCGAGCTTGTACTGCGGCTCATCATCGAGGCCGTTCGGCCGTATCTGGCCGATCGCCGGGTCCTTGCTTGCCAACCCCATCAGCTGACCGCGCGCCTGCATCAGTGCCGCATGGCCGACGTTGCCGCGGTCTTCCAGCTCGAAGTCGAATCCCGTGGCGTTGCCGAGCTCGAGCGCGGCCGGCGGTGCGAATGCGACCACGAACGCTCCGCGGATCTGGTGGAAGCGCTGGTTGGCGCGCCCCGCCAGGGCAAACACGGAGTTCTTTGACCCCTTGCGCTCCGACCAGTCCTTCAAGCGGACGAATACGAGGCCGGCATTCTGCCCGTGGCCGCCGAAACTGAAGCCGTTGACGGTGAACACGCCGCTCACAAGAGCTTTCTCATCCTTGAGGAAGTAGTCGCGCGCCTCATCAAGGGCACGCTGCGTGAGCTCGCTCGCTGCGCCCGGCGGCGCCACTACCTGGACGAACAAAATGCCCTGATCCTCATCCGGCAGGAAGGATTTCGGCACGCGCACGAACAGCAGGCCCATCGCCACGACGATGGCCCCATACACCAACAGGTAGCGGCGCGTGCGCCCCGTGACATGCGTGACCCCGCGCTCGTAGCCGCGATTCATCCGGTTGAAGCCGCGATTGAACCAACCGAAGAAGCCTCGCTCGCGCTCGTGAGCCTCCCCAACCTTCCGCTTGAGGAGCGTTGCGCACAATGAAGGCGTGAAGATCAGCGCCACCAGCACCGACAGGGTCATGGCCGAGACGATGGTGATGGAGAACTGACGGTAGATGACACCCGTCGAGCCGCCGAAGAAAGCCATGGGCAGAAACACCGCCGATAGCACCAGGGCGATGCCGACCAAAGCGCCCGTGATCTCGGTCATCGAGCGCCGCGTCGCATCCTTCGGCGAGAGCTTCTCCTCCTCCATCACGCGCTCGACGTTCTCCACAACGACGATCGCATCGTCCACCAAGAGGCCGATGGCGAGCACCATGCCGAACATGGTCAAGGTGTTGATCGAGAATCCCGCGGCGGCGAGTACGCCGAAGGTGCCCAAGAGCACCACGGGGACAGCGATGGTTGGAATCAGCGTGGCCCGGAAGTTCTGCAGGAACAGATACATCACCAGAAACACCAGCACGATCGCCTCGAAGAGCGTCTTCACGACCTCGTCGATGGAGACGCGCACGAATGGCGTGGTGTCATAGGGATAAATGAGCTTGAGACCGGGCGGGAAGAACGGCGCCAGCTTGTCCATGGTGGCGCGCACCGCGTTGGCCGTGTCCAATGCGTTCGCGCCGGGGGCGAGCTTCACCGCCAGGCCCGCCGCCGGCTTGCCGTTGTACTCGGTGTGGACCGCATAGCTCTCGGCGCCGAGGCCGATGCGCGCGACGTCCCGCAGCCGCACCTGCGAGCCGTCGGTGTTCACCTTGAGCAGCACGCGGCCGAACGCCTCGGCACTGGTGAGGCGTTCGGGGCCGATGATGGTGGCGTGGAGGCGCTGCCCCTTCACTGAAGGGAGCCCCCCCAGCTCCCCGGCCGGAACCTGCAGGTTCTGCACCTGCAGCGCGTTGTTGACGTCCGTCGGTGTCAGCCCATAGTTATTGAGCTTCACCGGATCCAGCCAGATGCGCATCGCGTACTGGGTGCCGAACAGCTGAAAATCACCGACCCCGGGTGTGCGGCTGATCGGATCTTGTACGTAAGAGGCGATGTAGTCGCTCACATCCTCGCTGCCCATCGAACCATCGCTCGAGTAGAAGCCGACCACGAGCAGGAAATTGCGCGTGGCCTTGGCGACGCGCAGCCCCTCCTGCTGCACTTCGACCGGCAGGAGCGGCGTGGCGAGCTGCAGCTTGTTCTGCACTTGCACCTGGGCGATGTCGGGATTCGTGCCCTGCTCGAAGTAGAGCGTAATGGTCATGCTGCCGTCGGCATCGCTTTCGGATCCGAAATAGAGCAAGTGATCGATGCCGCTCATCTGCTGCTCGATCACTTGCGTGACGGCGCTTTGCACCGTGTCGGCCGCGGCGCCCGGGTAGGTCACCTGAATGGAGATGGCAGGCGGGGCGATGCTCGGATACTGCGCGATGGGCAGCGTCGTGACGGCGAGTGCCCCCATCAGCATGATGACGATGGCGAGTACCCAGGCAAAAACCGGGCGGTCGATGAAAAAGTTGACCATGGCCGGCGCCTACTTTGCGGCGTCCTGGGCGGCCGCGGTTTGCGGCTGCGCGGTCTTCTCGTCCGCCGGCCGGTACTCCTCGGGCGCCACTTTGGCGCCGGGCCTCGCCGACTGGATCCCCTCGACGATGACGCGGTCCCCGGGCTTGAGGCCCGACGTCACCAACCATTGATCGCCGATGGCGCGATCGGTCTGAATGGTCCGCACCTCGACGGTATTATCCGCACCCACCACGAGCGCATTGGGCTGGCCCTTCTGATCGTGGCTGACGCCCTGCTGCGGTGCCAGCAAAGCACCCTGACGCACGCCCTCCTGGATCTCTTCGCGCACGAACATGCCCGGCAGCAGTAGTCGCTCGGGATTGGGCAGCAGCGCACGCAATGTGACCGAGCCCGTGCCCTCGTCCACCGTCACCTCGGAAAACTCCAGTGTGCCGGGGTGAGCGTAGTCACTGCCATCTTCGAGCCGTATTCTAACCTGGGTCTTTCCCGCCTCGTTTTGTTGCAGCAGTCCCGCGGCGGCCTCCCTTTTCAAGCGCAGCAGGGTCGTGATGGGTTGGGTTACGTCCACGTACGCCGGGTCGAGTTGTTGAACGGTGGCGATCGCGTCGGCTTGATTGGCGGTGACCAGCGCCCCTTCGGTGATCAACGATCGGCCGATGCGGCCCGTGATGGGAGACAGCACTCTGGTGTAGATCAGATTGATGCGTGCCGTTTCCACCGCGGCCTGCGCCTGGAGGTGCGAGGCTAGGGCATTGTCGTAATCCTGCTTGCTGACCGCATTCGCTTCGGCCAGCGGCTTGTAGCGTTCCGCGAGTGCCCGGGCGGAAGCATTCGCCGCGACGGCGCTGTCGTAACTGGCCTGGTAGGGCGCCGGGTCGATCTGGTAGAGCTGCTGCCCCGCCTTGACGTCGCTGCCCTCGACGAACAGCCGCTTTAAGATGATGCCGTTGACCTGCGGTCGCACGTCGGCGTAACGGTAGCCCGCCACGCGTCCGGGAAGCTCGGTGGTGATCGGTACCGCCTGAGCTTGCACGGTGACGACCGAGACTTTCGGTGGCGGCGGGGCCGGCGGCGGGGTCTTATGCTCACAGCCGGTGAGCAGCACCAGGCCGAAGACCGCGAGATGCACCGCGACCGCTGCCAGTCTGATGCTGCGGGTCTGATACCTGTCGCCTGCGAAGATCATGCTTTGAGCGCCTCCGGACCGAAGCCGCCGACAACCGGCATAGTGTTGATCTTCACTTGATTGGAGTCAACGGAAGCGATTTGCGAAACACCGGTTGGATGCTAGTCAGTCACGGGAGCTCGTTGCTTGCACTTTCGTGACGCGGTTTGTACGAATTGTGCGCGTGGGCTCGGAATCGGCCCGATGTCGCTATGGCGCCTGTCCTGCCATCCGCCAGGGTGATCGGTCCTGCCAGCTTCTCAATGCCTGGGTTGCCCATGCTGGGGTCTTATCTGTGTGACAGAGGTTGCAGGCGTTCGGGATCTTCAATGCTTGGCTTTCGGCCGGTGTGATGAACTTAAAGGTATGAGCACGCACATTTACATCGGCAATGGTTTGTTCGATTTTCGGCATGTGGCAGGCGACGCACTCGCTTCCGGCGCTACCAGGCGCGTGATGCGTATGCGCCTCGAGCGTGGGTGCATGGGGCCCGTTTTGAGTATTGGGCCCGTGGCATGTTGAACAAACCTCCCTCACCGGTTTGATCAACATGGCGTTATTGTCTGAGCCATGCGGGTCATGGCAGTTCGAGCAGGTAACACCTCGCGTGTACATCAAGCTTTGCACGAAATCATTTCCCTGCATGCGGTTCTTGTGTGCCGTGCCATCGGGAAAGTGGGTAAATGACAGCTCACCCAATTTGTGATCTTCCAATCGCCAGTAATCGGCCAGATTTTTGCCCATGTGAAAACCGACCGGCCAATCGTAGTATTTGCCATGGATGGGGTTCGTGAGAGGCTGCCCCTGCGAGTGACATTGGATGCAGGTGTCGTTGGCCCGCACGTAGTCGAGCTTGGACGGATTGATGATGTTCGGCTTGCCCTGTTGCGCCACGTGATCGCCGCCGGGACCGTGGCACTTCTCACAGCCCACGTTCCACTCCGTGACCTTCTTGGTGTCGATATCGTAGTTGACTGAATGGCAGCCATCGCACAGAGGCCCGGTCGGCCGCTGCATGTTGTCGGGCGGGTAGAGTGGGGCCCACCAGTCAGCGCCATTCTTGACGAAGTACTCCCGCCAGAGCTTGTGCGTAACGTCCCACTGCGCCGGGAACACAAAATAGTCGTCCCCCACCTTCTTGAAATAACGTTGCTTCCACTTGCTGCCGTAGGTCAGGGCGATGTCATCTTTGGTGAAGGTCAGCAGTGGGTCCGGTTTCGACAGATCCGGAATGATCGCTTCGGGACGCAGGCGTGGGTCTTGCACCACGTTCGCCATGCGGGTCGTCTTCCAACGGTCGTAAATCGCCGTATGACAGCTTTTGCACGCTTCCGAACCGACGTAATGCGCGCCACGGCTGGTCGGCAATTGTTCGGCGGCCATCTGCGGCGACAGCGCAGCGACCCGGGGCAGATGCCGCAGATACGCGGTTACCTGCCATAGCTTTTGATCCGGAAGCGTCCACGCCGGCATGCCCGTATGTCGGATGCCGTTCTTGAGGTGATAGAACAGCTCGCCGTCGCTCATTCGTTGCACATCGGCGCCGCGCAAATTCGGCGGCCTCGGATACTGGCCGCTGCCAATCTCGGTCTTGCCGCCGCCATCGTAGGCGTGGCAAATCTCGCATTTCTTGGTGTATATCTCGTGGCCGGCCTCGACATCGGCGCTGCCGGCGTCGACATCGAGCGGATTTTTCATGGCTCTCATGCCAGCGGGAACGGTGTCGTGCAAGAGCCACTGCGCGACCTTCACCTCAAGCGCCGGTGCGTCCTCGCGAGCACTGGAGCCCTCCCAGAGGACGAGTGCATAGAGGCCCGCGACCACGACAGCGATCACGGCGATGCTTGTAACGGTGATTTTCAACGCTCGATTGGAGGTCATCGAGGAGCCAGCCTACCTCATTTGCTGAGCCGCGGCTTTGGCGGTCTTGTTGAGACCACAACCAAGCGCCACTACATGGATGTCGTGGCAGCCGTCCTCTAGTCCGCCGCCCTGGGAGCGCCCAGGCCCTTACTATAGAATCCCGGCTCGAGCGTGGCCGTAAAGCGATGGCCATTGATAATGCCTTCCACTGTTGTAATGCCCCGCGTGGGGAGCTTCGCGCCGGCGAGCCTCGGCAGGATCAGAAAAGTCCACGTGCTGCCATTCGGAAGTTCCACCGGTCGCAAGAGTTTTGCTTTGAACCGAATATTTGATGGGATTTTTGTCATACAGCGGATCTCACGAGAGCTTGCTACGCCGCAAGTTCTTTCAACGCGTGTACGAAGGTGTCGAGATCCGCCGTTGATGTATATACCTGCGGCGTGACGCGCACTCCGTGAACGCCCGCACCATCGATGGCGACGGTGTATACCTTGTATTTTTCCAGCAGAATGCGTGCGAGATCGCCCGGCGTGATGCCTTGCACGCCGACATTCGCGATGGCACAGGACCGCTTGGCGTCGGTTGGGGTGTTCATGACGATGTTCCTCAAGGTCCGTACCCGTCCGGTCCAATACTGCTGCAGATAGCGCAGTCGCGCCTCCTTGCGTGCACTGCCAATCATTTCGTGGAACGCGAGAGAGCGCTCGATCGTCAGATCGGTGTGCACCGGGTGTGTGCCGGTATGATTGAGTTTTCGAATATCGCCTGCCGGCATGCTTTCATCGCCATAAATCGGCCAGAGCTTCTCGATGCGGTCGCGCCTTACATAGAGGATTCCGGCACCGAGCGGCGTAGCGAGCCACTTGTGAAGCGAGGCTCCGTAGTAGTCACAGTGCAAGGCAGGCAGTTGATGATCGAGCTGGGCAAAGGTGTGCGCAGCGTCGACCATGACCGGTACGCCGCGGGCGTGAGCCATATCGCAAATGGCGCGCACCGGCAGGATGTGCCCGGTGATGTTGACCATGTGGGGTAGCATCAGCAATCGCGTCTTCTGCGTCAGCGCGTCGGCGTAGACCTTCACGACCTCATCGTCCGACGTGGGATCCATCGGGATATCGACGAATCGGTTTAGCATCCCATGGCGTCGCGCCTGCAATTTGAACATATCAATCATCGAGCCATAATCTTGGTTGGCGAGGACCGCTTCGTCTCCTTGTCTCCAGTCGAAGCCGCTGATCACGGTGTCCAAGGATTCGGTGGTATTGCGCGTGATGATCAACTCCTCCGGCGAGCATCCCGCGAACGCGGCGAGCTTCCCTCGGATCCGAAGCTTGTCATCGACTTGCCGCGTGCGCATATAGTGCGATGCTTCCAGGTTGATCGAGCGCACATTGTCGATGAATGCTTCGAGCACCGGCTGGGGCTGGAAGCAGTAGTAGCCGTTCTCGAGATTGATATAGTCGCTTGCCAGACGGAACTGGCCTCTTACGGCTGCCCAGAAAGCCTCATCCTCGGCGACCGCGGCCACCGGCTTCGCCGCGTACTGTGCCAGCAGGCTGGGGCCGAACAACAAGCCCAACGAGGCACCGCCGGCGGTACTTAGAAAGCGGCGCTTGTCCATTCGAAGTCTCCCCCAAGTGTGTTCCGAATCGCATTGCTGCAAGCCAAACGCTAGCACCGAGTGAATTAGACTGTATTATCGCTTTGGGGTTTGGGCCAGAGAAATAATGTGAAGCGCTCAACTTACGTGCGGTTGATCCTGCTGGGCTCTGCGATGGGCTTGTATGCCTGCGATGAAGTCCGCCAGGACCTTAAGCAGCAAAGATACGCCTCGCTCGAGGAATGCCGTCGCGATTGGGGAAGTCCAGCGGATTGCCGGCAATCATTCGCGGTGAGCGGACAGCCCACCTACTATTATGGCCCTCGCTACTACTGGGATGCGAATCTGTCGCGCCCGATTGCGGTCAACACGGATGGCACCACGCGAGCCATCACTGATGCCCATATCACGAGTGCCGGCTCCGAGTCGGGCGTCACCAGCCGAGTCGGCAGCTTTTCTCGGGGCGGGTTTGGCTCCTCGGGTCGCGGCTTCGGTGTGAGCGGCTGATGCAGCGGCAGACCGTCGCGCCGCGCGATGACTTTGCGCGGAAACTGGAAGCGCAGGGCCTTTCCTTTCACGCGCGGGACAGCTATTGGAAGGAAGATGCCTGCTATCGATTCGATTTGCAGCAAATTGAAACGGTGGAGGCGGCCACCAATGAGCTTCATCAAATGTGCGTTGCTGCGTTGGAACATGCAATCCACGCAGAGCGCTTGGGGCGTCTGGCGATTCCACAGGCCTTCTGGGATCCGATTGCGGCTTCCTTGAAGCGCGGCGATTTTTCCCTGTATGGACGCTTCGATCTGTCCTATGACGGCAAGAGCGATCCGAAAATGCTGGAATACAATGCCGACACACCGACCTCGTTGCTCGAGTCGGCGGTGTGCCAGTGGTACTGGATGGAGGATCAATTTCCAAAAGCGGATCAGTTCAACTCAATTCACGACAGGCTGGTTGCGCGCTGGCGGCAGTTGCCCGGGGACAAGCCGATTCATCTCGCCAGTCTCGACGGCAACGAGGAGGATTGGGCCTGCACCACTTATCTCATCGACACGGTCGCCCAAGCCGGTCGACAGGGCGAGCATATAACTATCGAGGATATTGGGTGGGACCCGTCGCGCAGCACCTTTGTCGATATCCAAGGCCGCGCGATCGGCCAGTTATTCAAGCTCTATCCCTGGGAATGGATGATGGCAGACGACTTTGGTGTGCACATTGCGGCGAGCAACACCCAGTTCATCGAACCGCTGTGGAAGGCCGGACTCTCTTGCAAGGGGCTGCTGCCCATCCTCTGGGAACTGTTTCCAGATCACCCCAATTTGCTGCCCGCTTATTTTGAGCCGGGGCACTTGAGCTCCTATGCCAAAAAGCCGCTCTATTCGAGGGAGGGCGCCAACATCGAGCTGTATTCGAACAATGCACGCCTGGAAAACGCCGGTGGGCCCTACGGGGAACAAGGCTACATCTACCAGGCTCTGCAAACACTGCCAGCCTTTGACGGGCACTATCCGGTCATCGGCTCCTGGGTGATCGATGGTCAGAGCGCAGGCATGTGCATACGCGAGGATTCATCTCCGATCACTTCCAACACCAGTAGCTTCGTTCCCCACTATTTCATCAATTAGGGCTCATTTATGATGACCGCCATCGTCGCATTTGTGGAATACCTCGGTACTTCTGTGGTACTGCTGGTATTGTTCGTTTGCATATACGTACGAGCGACACCGTACAAAGAATTCGCGCTCATCGCGCACGACAACACTGCCGTGGCAATTACGCTTGCGGGCGCGGTCATGGGTTTCACGATTCCGATGCTGGCGGCGATCTTTTATACGCATTCCCTCATTGAGATGATTGTCTGGGCCGCGATTACCTGCCTCGTGCAGCTGGGAGTACAGCTGGCGCTTCGCAGTCAGGCGAAGCGTGTCGAAGAGGGACATGTGAGCTCGGCGATCATGGTCGCGACGTTCTCAGTCGCCATCGGGCTTCTTAACGCGGTGAGCATCAGCAATTAAGGCGAGTCCGGAAGGCGAGTCAGAGTCACGCTTCTAACGATGCCGGGCGAGAGCCGGAGCCCGAACAGCCTGGCCGACGAAGGACAATAATGCGTATTCTTCTCGCCTCTCATGGAACACGCGGCGACGTGCAGCCGATTGTCGCGCTGGCTGTGGGGCTGCGGGCGCGCGGCCATGTGGTGCAGTTGGTCGTTCCCGCAAATTTCGTGTCCTGGGTTCGCGGTTACGGGCTCGACGCCCACTCGGACGGCGTCGACGTCGAGGCTCTGTTGCGCGCCTCGGGCAGCGGCCTGCAGACTCTACGCTGGCAGATGCGCTATCTGTCGCACAACACGCCGCTGCTGTTCGAGCCGGTCGCGCGTGTAAGCGAGGGCTGCGAGCTGATTGTCGGCGCGGGTCTGCAATTTGCCGCCGCGTCCGTGGCGCAGCAGCGCAACGTGCCGTATGCACACGTTGTGTTCTGTCCCTGCGCGACGCCGAACGGCGCAACGCCGCCGCCGAATGTGCACACGCAGACGTTGCCGCGATGGATCAACCGGCTACTGTGGCAGGCGGGTGGACCCATCGCCGAGCTCGCGCTTCGAGGACCCATCAATCGGGGCCGCGCCAAATTGGGCCTTCAGGCGCTCAGGAGCCCGATCAACCAGATCCTCAATGGGCGAACGATTCTCGCGGCCGATCGAGACCTTGGGCCGCTGCCTGACGACGCGCCAAAAGGCTCGGTGAGTACCGACGCGTGGGTGCTTGACGAACCGGGGACACTGGATGCGCGAGCCGAGGCGTTTTTGCATCAGGGTCCGGCGCCGATCTACATCGGCTTCGGCAGCATGGTTGCGCCACGCGCTGCCGAGCTGGTGGCACGGGCCGTCGCGGCGGTGCGTGCGGTCGGACGGCGTGCCGTCATTGCCGGCGGCTGGGCAGCACTTCAGGCGCACATACAAGAGGCCGACGACGTGCTCGTGGTCGACAATGTGCCGCATTCTTTGATCTTTCCCAGAGTCGCGGCCGCCCTTCATCACGGCGGCGCAGGCACGACGACCGCGGCGGCGCGGGCGGGCGTGCCGCAAGTCCTGCTGCCGCACATCCTCGATCAATACTATTGGGCACATCGTGTTGAGGTGCTGGGACTTGGACCGCAGGCGCTGTCGGTCGAACGGGTCACCGCCGACGCGCTCTCCGACCGCATCAACCGTGCGATCAACGATCCGTTGATTCGAGAGCGGGTGAGCAGACTCGGATCGCTCGTCGCGGCTAGAAACGGTGTGACCGCGGCCGTCGATCGCCTCGAGGCACTGCGGCTCTCCGACGGACCATAGAGGAACCCTAGTCCAATGCCGTCCAATCGTCGACGGCCGTGATGTTGGAGTCGAGATCGGTCAGCTCGATTTTCTGGTATGAAAATGAGATGCGCTCGCGCTCATCACCCTGCGCAGCACCATTCACGCCATTGCCGCTGTCCTTGATCTCAACGATGGTCGCGTTCGTGAGTAAGATCTTGAAGTACGGCCGCGTTTGGCCGTTAGCGGAGTTGCGATACAGCGAGCAGGTTACCGTCTTGAGCACCTCGTTGGTTACCGCCGCCTCGAAGAACTGCGGAGAGGACTTGTCGAGCTCTTTGACAATCGTCAATGGTGAGTGCTGGCGCTTGCCGGTGCTTAGGCCGGTCGCAGCGTCGAAGGGAACCTTGAGATCCTGGGTCAGCGTGTACACGGCAATCTGCGTGGTGCTGCCGCGCGTCGCTGGATCACCTTGAAAGGTCCCTTGCTTAGCCCCGATGACAGTACAAAAGATGTCAGTCGCGGAGGCGGGAAGCGTAACTGCCAACATCGTCAAGCCGGCTACCGAAAAACTCATGAAGCGCGTCATGGCATCTCCTCTCGTTCCTTGGTTAGCGCGACTATAAGTTAAGGGTTTTTATGGGGTTGTGATGCATTCATCATTTCGATCCTGGAAGTAATGTGCGGCGCGGCGGCACGAACAGGTCGGCTGCCGAAAAACCCCGAGACGCACATCACATTACGGCGAGTGCGGGGAAGGCCGGAGCGCGATTTTGGCCTACCATTCTGCTAAAGAGGGTCAGGAACATGAAGAAATTCGCCATCATGCTGCTCGCGGCCGTCATGCTCATGCCATCGGCGCCGTCGCTCGCCGATCAGTCCACCGGCGCAACCCCAAAGCCGAGTTCCTTTGTCCCGCACGCTCATAGCAACAGCCACGTTTACGGCTCACCGCTTCAGCCGGCTGGGGTGAGTCATTCAAACGTTTCTCATCATAAGCACACGCCAAAGAAGCCAGCGTCGACTCCGAAGAAGTAGGCTAGCGGAGCTATTGAAGGGCGATGTCGCCGCTGAAATCGACTTTGACTTTGAGTCCCGCGATCTCGAGGGTCATCTTCGCGGGAAAGGTTTCGGTTCCCGCAATGGTCTTCGCCGCGATGGCCTTGCCCACCGCGTGTTCAATTTCGCGCTGGGAATTGATGCCGACCGCTTTTAGGAATTTTCGTATGCTCAAGTTCAGGGTTTCTTCATTCATCTGGGGAACTCCGATTTCTGCCGAGGCGGACGTAACCGTGGCAGAGATGTCCAAGCATCTCACGCCTCAGCCATAGTATCCGATTGACGCTCGACCAGACGAAGTGTCCCCCCAGGCAGGGTGCTCAAGCGGTGGCAGGCGGCGCGTCCAGCGCCGCCTGCCAGTGCCTTGAGGCCTTATAGGGACTCGAGGAAAGTCAGCACGTCCTTCTTCTGTGCTTCGCTCAGATCACGGAATCGCCGCACGACCTGTTCGGCCTCACCTTCGTGCCGCTCGATGGCGTTCTGCAGCGTCAGCGATTTCAGATCGTGCATGTAGCGGGGGCGCATCCGCAAACCCCACAGCGGCGCGGTACGCAATTTGTTCGCCGTGTCCGCAGGGCCGGCCTGCACGATGCCATCGCCGGTGCCGATGTCATGCAGGAGGAAATCACTGTAAGGGTGAACGATCTTGTTTCCCAGTGCCACGGGCACGGCAAATGTCCCACCATCGATGACGGTACCGGGTTTGGCGGTGGTGATACTCGCGACATGGCAGGCCGCGCAGCCGATGTGATCGAATAAGCGGTCCCCCGACTGGGCGGCCTGGGTTGCGGCCAAAGTGGTATCGCGCGGCGGCACCTTGGTGCCACGGATGAACTGAGCAAAGTGATCAATGTCGGCCAACCCCAATTCGTCGGGGACATCCTCCGGATCCGGAGTGATCTTGCCGATGGTGGTTTCATCCTTGGGGCGTAGCCGGTTCGTGACGCCCATTTCGTTCAAGTACGCATCGCCAATAAACGAGAGCAGACTGCTGTGCTGGTCCTTCCAACCGAAGCGGCCGATACGCGACTGTCCGGGCGCCTCCAACACGGGAACCTCGATGGCCTCGCCGTGAATCCGGCCGTCGCTGATCTGCGGTTGCGCAGCGGCAATCGCCAGTAATGTGCTGTCATCGATCGCTTCGATAAAGCCGTCGCCCAGCGTGTTCAACGCGGCCCGAAGCGCGCGGATGTTCTCCGTCAGGGGAATGTGTTCCTGCGCCTCGGGTAGGACGGCCCGATCATTGATGAGAGATCGGCCGCTGATGGTGGCCGCGCCATCGTTGATCGGCACCGTTGGATTGACGAAGTTGCCGTTGGCGTCGAGGTGTCCTACGCGCAGTTCGGTGAATTGGCTCGAACCGCCGCTTACCGGATTTTGATGGCATTCGGCACATGCTCGGCCGTTGAATACCGGGCCCAGCCCGGTGGTGACATCGTGCTGCGTTTCGTAGATCTGTTGATCGAGCGCAAAGTGATCGCCGCTCGGCTCGACTAGGCCGTTGCTCACACTCATCGAGCCGGGCGCCTTCACCAACGTCGGGGTATCAAAGCCTGCCGGTGCTTCGGTGGCCGGCTGCGGCGGCGCCGCCCAGAGCGGCAGTTGCACGCCGATGGCGGAAATCAAAATAGCAGCGAGTCTCAGCTTCATCACATTTCCCTCCCAGAGAGTCCGATTCCTTACGGGTAGATGGCATACGGCGCGCACGGCGCCGCCGATGACGTTAGTAAAGACTCGGAGGTCACGCGCTCTATTCCGGGAGCGCCGTGGGAATTGATGACCGTTGGATGACGCCGTTCACCACATGGTCGTGGTGAGCCAATTACCGAGGTGAGGACTCACGCATGCCATTCAAAGCATTGCGAAGGTGATCCGGCCTCTCTCATATGAAAGGCCGGATCTCGTTCCCCTCTCTAGCGGTTTTTGACGGTACCGCGGTTTTTGACGGTACCGCGGTTTTTGACGCTACTCGTGATCTTCCGCATTCAGTTGCGCCGGTACGGGCGTGATGGTGCCAAACAGGCCGTCCGCATAGCCATTGATGCCCGCGGCAAAAAAGAGCGCAGGCCCTGTCGAAGGATTGGTCGAGGTGCCGGCTTCGTTGTTGCCACGATTGTCGAACTCAATTCCCCATAGGCCGTCGATGGCGATGGGTGAGCTGTTCGCGTCCAGCAAGTTGCCGAGAAATTTACCGCTCACGACATCAAAGGCGGCGATGGTTCCGCCAAAGCGATTGCCAATCAACAAAGCATGACTGAAAAAGCCAAAATCCTGAGGTGCGAGCGCCACTCCCCACGGGGCTCTTAAGAATGGGCCGTGCTCCAGGCGTTGAATCAATTTTCCCGTCGCGGTGAATACGTCGACCCAACCACAGTCTTCGCCGCAATCGTCGTCCGCAGCATTCTTTGCGGCATTTCGCCTGGCATACGTCACGACGACGTTGGCGCCGACCGATTGCACGTTATATGGAGCGAAGTCACGAGGTATTCGGTCGTCATCAAATGCTTCCTCATCCAGATGCACGTGCTTGAAATTCTTGTCGAATTTCTCAATGCGGTTCTGACCGAAGTTTGCCGCGAGAAGGAAATGGTTGCCCTCGGATTCGATCCAGGTCAGTCCCATGAAAACCGCGCCGTGCTGCGATTCATCGACTTCGTTCAGCGCGGTCGACTGACCTGCTACAACGGGCGTCGCAGGGGGTCCCCAACCTGAGATCGTGCCGTTCTTGGTTGCAAAAATGAAAACTGCGGGATTGCCGGCCGCCAAGGCAAAATCGGCGGTGCCGTTGAAGATCATTCCCGTCGGGCTGGAGGGACCCGACGCGCCCTTCGCGTTGGGGACCGTCACGACCAATGGTACGGTGCCGCCACCGCCGGTGTACAAGGTAGACGTGCCTGTTCCCGCGTTGTTTGCCCACCAAGGCGTCGATGCGCCTCGCGACAGCCCCCAAGCATTTTTGAGGTGTGGATCGATCGTGACGAGAGTGCCGTTGGCATTGGCGGGTTGGGGAATATCAGACACCAGGTTTGTTTGTACGTAGTTCTGCGCGAATGAGGAAAGCGGAAAAATCGACAACACACAACCCGCGGCGACATATTTAATTTTTCGTGAAAATGCAATCATCTTGAGTCCCTCCTTTATGAACCCTTGTTGATTCGAACTTGCTGGCGACTATATGCGCGCGCATATCCGGCAGCATTCGATTTAAGTTTTCTGCGGTCCTCAACTTTTGCTTTGTCGCTCGGTACGTACCTGAAAATGGGCTCTCATTTGCCAACCCAGTTTCATGTCGCGCCGCAACCAGAGCAGTGACGACTCGAGAATTCACGTCGTGGTCGGCACTGCACGTGGATGTCTCAGGTTCGCGACAGTTTGGGCATCGGGCGGGTTTGATTTAAGAATGGATCATGACAACCAAAGCACCGCGCACGTCCGCAACCCACTCAAATGTAGGACAGGAGATTCATATGGACATGAGTTACCGAATGAGCACTGTCGCGCTGTCAATGCCCTTGAAGAGAATCGTCTCGGGCGGGCAGACGGGTGTGGATCGCGGAGCGCTGGATGCAGCCCTCGGCTCGGGATTTCCCAGTGGCGGATGGGTCCCCGGAGATCGAATGGCCGAGGACGGCGTGATATCCGAACGATACCCGCTGACGCCGTTGCCAAATGGCAATTATCGGCAGCGCACGCGATTGAATGTGGTGGATAGCGATGGCACGGCCATTCTTTACGAGGGCTATCTGAGCGACGGCACGCGTCTCACACGCGATCTTTGCGAGCTCTTAAACCGGCCCTGCATTCTCATCAGTGCGCGCGAGACTCCGGATCCGATCGCGGCTGCGGAGGCGATTCTCAAGTTCATTGAGGCTAACCATATCGAAACGCTGAATGTCGCGGGGCCGCGAGCGAGCGGGTGGGCGGCGGGGTACCGTTTCGCTGCGGATGTTGTCAATGGGGTGATCAGTAAGATCGCGAGTAGTTTGCAACCGGATGAGCCGCAGCGCCTGGAGAAGATGGCCGGCCCGGTGCGCTAGCAGCAATGGCAGCCTTGATGAGCTGCAAATCTTCTAGGATTCCAAAATCGGGTTCGGGCGAATAGCTGAAGCGGGCGACGCGCGCCGCGGCCGGCGCGCTCGGACCGTCGTCCGACCCAGCCGCGCGTAATCGCGTGCCGGTGCGTACATTCCCGGTGCGCCGCCGCCCACCGTCGCTCTGAGCGCTTCACAGATTGCGCGCCATCAGCCCCGACGCCACTTCAAGGGCGCGATCGGGCCGCCAGTGTACAGAAGCGGCAATACCGAGCAGCACAACCACGGTGAGCGCCACAAGCGAGATGCGTTTCATGCCCTCAATATAGACGGAAAATGCCTCTGAGGCGGCTGGAGTGGGTGGGGTGGGCGGTACGGAGTAGAATTCCTCGGTTACCAACCCGGCCTTGAGTAATATTTGACAGGGAGAATAGAGTGAATACGAGCGCAAAGGCTGCCATTTTGATCCTGGTTCTCACTGCGGGCTGTACCGATCTTAAACCCATGGAAGCGCGAATCGATGGTCTGCAGCAGCAGATCGACAAACTGCAGGCCGACCTGGCGAAATCGACCGGTACTGCTGCGGCGGCCAACAAGGCGACCGCCGCGTCCGCGGCGGCGGCTTCCGGTGACGCGAAGCAGGCTTTGTCGATCGCTGAGTCGAATACTGCGGCCATTGACAAACTCAACGCAAAGATCGATCAGATGTTCAGGAAACGTCCGGCTGAATAGGCGGAATAGCCAATCGCAAGAATCCCGGCTTAGCGTCAGCCTAAGATCGCGGACAGGCGCGCAACGCCAAGGATGCCCAAGTCAGCAAGGACTTGCGCGCTGAAATCGACGCATTCGTCGCAGATAAAAACACATTGTGAAAGCGCCGGGTTGCGGCAGCCGCCTTCAATGAGGCTTCGCACCTCGTGCTTCGACTTACCACAGAAGGAGCAAGATATCTGATCATGGGTGGCGGTTCGGGACATGTGGGCGCTCCAAGATGGTGCTGGATACTAATAGTGATGCTTCTAACGCAACCCGAATACTCCAACGCAGTCCGTGGTGCCCACATACACTTTCCCGTTGGCAATCATCGGCGTTATGAACTTGTTGGCGGCGCCGAAATGGTCGCTTCCGGAGGCCGCCTGATTGCTGTTATAGAGTTCGTGCCTTAGATCGTTCGCGGCATAGGCGTGCAGCACCGCAGGGTTGAGGTTCTCGGTTACCCACACAATTCCATTTTGATTACCGTCGGCGGAGATGCTTGGCGTTGCGCCAGGATAGGCGAATGTGAGAGTCGTGTACGATTCGGGTTCGGCAATCAGCCGCGCATTCTCGAATCGAAATTCGCGAAGCGTATCCTCAGTGGATGCGTAGTAAAGCCGGCCGTTGTAATACGCCGGTATGGGACGCGAGTACCCGCGTTTCATCGCATGTGGCAGCTCCTGGTAAATACCCTGGTTGCCCTGTTTGCTGAATTTCCCCATGCGATCTCGGTTCACCAGATAGATGCTCAGATCCTTTCCGGCTCCCACCGCCAAGCGCCACGTCTTGCCGGTAGCGTCCTGCATGTCGGGTAAAACCATGGGGCCGCCTGAGCCCAAGTCACCGTCAACGGCGTTCTCCGCAGCTACGTTGAACATCGTGAAATAGTCGGTGATTGACAGCTTTCCGCGTTGAGGAGTCAGCTTAAGAAAACTGTTGCCAAAATCGCCGCGCGAGGGAAATCCGTTGGCGTTGAGCGTCTCATCAAAGGTTCCGTTGGCTGACAGAAGGTAGACATTCCCCTGCGAATCGGCGGCCGGACCGGCGCCGCTTTGCCAGAATGCCCCCTCCCCGCCATTGGGAGTGACGTTGAGAACGGCAGCTTGTTTCAACGTCCTTGCGTCATAGCCAATCACCCAGCCGTTGTAGGGATCGATATCGCAATGCGACGTCCAAGATGTATAGATCACGCCGTTCAGCAAGAGAAGTGCGGTCCGCTCGGCATATTGCTTCGGATCAAAGATCGCAGTGCCGTCATGGCTGGCCGCCCCTGTTCCCGGAAACGTCGCATGAATCTCGACGGGCCCGCCGAGTTCTTCCTTGCCGGTCTCCAGATCCACCGCGTGGAGTCGCTGAAAATAGCCGCCGGCTTGATCTTTGCTCATCGCAGTCACGTAGATGATCCCGTGTGATCCCGCTTGGCGGTCGATAACGGGCGTCGAGGTAATCCCAATTTCGGGTGTGATCTGCCCACAATTGCGATTGTCCGACGGGGTCTCCCCTGGTCTTGTCAGGCCGACGCGCCAGAATTCCTGGCCGGTGTCCGCATCGAACGCATACAAACTGTCGTGTTCGGTGACTACGTAGAGCACGTTGCGAATTCCACGGCCGGGAATCTGAAGCCCGTGCACGTACAAGGGTTCAGCGTCAACCTTTCCATCCACAGGAATGGTGAAAAGCTTGCCGAATTGTTCAGCGTTTACGTTTTGCGGGGTTAACCGCTTTTCGGCAAGATTCTGCCCGGTGCGCGCACTATCGTTGTGCCACGTCAAGACATCCTGCGCTAGCGAGGGGGCAACCAGCGATGGAGCCAAAACCCAGAAGAAGCACCATAGCGGTATCGGTCTGTTTTGCGACTCGCTGATTCTCATATGCGTCTTCCATCTGAAACGGAAGCTTCCATGGCTTTAAATTAACCACATATTGAGCTGCGGGCAAGAAACCGACTCGATGTCAGCGACGCGGGTCATCTTGCGAAAGCGATATCCGGGCTCACATGGTCACGTCCCGATGCGCTAGGTCAGATTGCACGCTCTTGGCATCTTCACAAGCTGCGACAGGGCGAGACCTTTTTTGAAGGCGCAATAGGTCTGCGCGGCCGATCCGCAGAACGCTCCCTTATGCGCGGCAAACCCTTGAAGAGGGTAAATGAGGCGGTTGAACAGCCGGCTGCGGTAGACCGCGCGAAAGCAGACACTCACCAACCGATTGCTGGTCAATTCCTTGTCCTCAATGCCGCATAGCGGTGAGAGTCCGAGGGAAAGAATTACTTTACCCTCGTGTTGAAAAGTCCGAATGGCGTGGTGAAGAATCGCATATCCCACCAACGTATCGCCTTCCGGGAGTCGACGCTTGGCCGAGCACAAATAGCCCACCACTTCACCCTGTTTGTAGATTGGATCGAAGAACGCAAAGGCCTTCAGACCGCCTTTGGAGTCGAAGGCAAAGAACTTGCGGACATCGACCTCGTCATCGAGGATGGCCGGCCTGGTCAAAAAGGTCATCTCGCGGTCCTTAACCCCGCGCGTTTGCCGCCATCGTTCCGAGACGGTCCGCAATTCTTTCCGATCGAGCGACGTCACCGAGCACTCCGCAATAGTGTAGCGGTGAGAGACCGCGCGCTGGAGTGCCCTGCGAAAGTTGCGTTTTCTCGGCCCGTCGAATTCATAGCCACCGAGTTGTATCCGCGTTTCGATGCCCATCTCGTTCACGCGAAATCCGAGTTTCTCGAGGATTGTGGCGACGGGCCGTGAAGCCTGCCAGAAGCAAACGTCGCCTCTCTCGTTCACGAACCTACGAAGCAGATCCTCGCAGCCTGCAATCGGTGCGAGGGGATCGGAAAGAACGAAGGCGGTACTGCCCACCTGTTTGTACGCGAGGAATGCGTCGTCGTCTCCGTAATAATCCAGGCCTGGTTGGAAGGCCGCCGAGTAGGCGAGCGCGAAATTGCCGTATTCTCGTAGTGCCCAAAGGCGCCCTTTTTCGTTGACGGTTACTGAAAGATGGGTCGAGAGTACCGCCACCATGATCGCCTCGCGTAATGAGTCAGCCCGAAGAATTGCTCCGGTTACTTACAAAATTGGTACCCTGGGACGCGCGAAAAGTTGTTGGTGCGATGCCGGCACGCGTCAATCGCGAATCCGGCCGTGACTGGGAAGCCAACTCGCAGCGAGCCCGACCCTTTGAGGGGATCAGCTGGCTCTTAATGCGTCCGCCACGGGGAGGCTGGCGGCTCGGATCGCTGGGAATAGGCCGCCTAAGAATCCCAGTGTAAGGGCAAACCCAAACCCCAGCCCTACGAGACTCGGCGTCACCGTGAGCCTGAACACCAGGCCTCCGACCGCGTGGAGATTTCCATTGAACGCGATCCAGGCAGCGACGGTGCCGATCGCTGCTCCCAAGAGCGCCAGCGCAAGCGACTCGATCAGCACGGACGCAACAACCGCGGTACCGCTGAAGCCGATGGCGCGCAGCGTCGCTATTTCCATTGCGCGGGCGCTGACGGCCGAATACATGGTATTGAGCGCGCCGAACGCGGCGCCCAAGCCCATGATGCCGCCGACTACGTAGGCGATCAGAGTCAAGAAGGTGTTCAAATATTTCGATTGTTCGATGAGGAACTGAGTCTCGCGCGTAACATCCATGCCCAGCGCGGGATTTGTCGTAATCGCGGTCTGGAACTGCTCAAATGACTCAGGGCTCTGAAGCATTACGGTCACACTATGAAAAGTGTTGGCCCGCATTGCCGACAGTACCGTTTCTGAATCGGCCATCAGGTCGGATTCGTGCTCGTCTCCATTGCTCTCGAATATGCCGGTGATCGTCCAATCGCCTTCCGGTAGAGGGACCTGACTGCCGAGTTCGAGCCCTTCGAACTGCGCAAGCGCGGATTTGCCGACAATCAACTCATGTCGCGCGGGTTGAAACATGCGGCCGCTGACCAGCCTAACTTCTGGCCGCAGTGCGAAGGCTTCGGGGCCGACCCCGCGCAGCGTGACATAGGCGTCGAGTCCATTGCTTTTCTTGGTGACGAGAACTGCGCCCAGATATTCGGCGGAGACGATGCGCTTGCCGTCGCCGGCAGTCTTGATTCCAGGAGCATCGCCGATGCTCAGCATGTTGTCGCGCGAAATCGCACTCGCGAATTCGAATTGCGAACCGCGGCTCAGCACAATGGCCCGGTCAATGCGGCCGGTGTTGTGAACGGTGCGCATAAAGCCCACCGACATCGAGAGAATCGAGATTGTCACGGCGACGACCAGAGTCATTCCGACGACGATGACGAGGGACGCACCCATTCGCTCGGGAATGGTCCGCAAGCTCATTCCGGTCACCGCTACCATCTGCTTGATCCCTCCTAGCACGCTAGCCTTGAGCCTCTATAGTTTAGCCAGCGCATCGACGACGCTAAGCCGCTTCATGCGAAAAGCCGGCAGTAGGCTACTCAGAAGGGCGACGATCAAGGCGAACCCAAGCCCACGCAACATGGCGGTCCAGGGAATTTGCAGGAGCTGGACAAAATCGGATAGCGGGTCGCGCGCCAACGGGATTATTAGAGTCGATACGAGCAACCCAGCGGCCGCGGCCAACAAGCACAGCAAAACGGATTCGGCGACGACCAAGGAGAAGACTTGGTTATCCGAAAATCCCAGCGCCTTTAGCACCGCGAACTCAGGAATCCTTTCTCGGACAGACTGCAGCATGGTATTGCCGCTTAAGAAAAGTTGCATGAAAAATACTGCGCCCAAAACCGCTCTGGTGAGAAAATTCACATCGCCGAAGAACTGCACGCCGGATTGCGCTCCCGACCTCTCGGAGCTCGTACGTGTCGCTACGGAGGAATTGGCGAACAGCTTATCAATCTGACGGCCGATCTGGCCGCTGCGTTCGGGATCTCTGATGCGGACCAAGAATCGCGTGATCGTGCCTTTTTCGGTGATCCTGGACTCGTCCAGATAAGAGTAGTTGGCGAGGAACCAGCCACCCCCACCGGGATAGTTGAGGTCGTCCACAACACCCAAGACATCGAAGGTCCAGACCTGATTGCCGTCCGCCTGCACGGTCTTGGTTTGAATCGGTACCTTGTCACCGACTTTCCATCCGTATTTACGCGCCAGTTCCACGCTGACGACCGCGCCTGTTCGTGTCCTAAGCAGTGTCTGTAGCTGCTCCGGCGAAATGGTGATCTCGGGCCGAAGGGAAAAGAAACGCCGGTCTGCACAGAGCACATATATGAAGTTCTTGGGATCTTGAAAGTAGCCGACCAGACCCGAGCGCGGAGCCACAACGGAGACGCCGGGTACGTTGGCAATCTCGTCGGCATAGGTGAGTGGCATCGGAGGACCAAACCGCGAGTCAGTGAAAAGTCGGTCCAGCCGCGAGACCTCCAGAGTGTGCGCGAACCCCGCATCAATGCCGGACAGAATTCCGAACAAGACATAAGAGACGGCAATTGAGAGGACCGTAAACAGGGTTCGGGCAGGTCGGTGCCACAAGCCATTCCATACCAGTGGGAGATATTTCAAGAGACGTCCGTAATGGGTCCGTGCATCTATCGAGGGCAACTGGACGACGAATCACCAGCCATTCGTCTTCTGCCAGATGTCCACGACCGACCGCGTTGCACTGTCCACGACATGCAGCCGGTCATACATAGCGGCGGTCATGCACACGTGATTTGGCAGGATACGTAGTTTACCGCCGATCTCCATTTGATCGAAAACATGCGAGGGTACGTTGCGAATCTCGCCGTGTTCCTGGTGCACGTCGGCAATGATCAGGTCGCCGAACGCGGCTTGGCCCCCGAGATCCGTGACCAGGCCGTAGCCATAATCGTGCGCGGTCGCCATTGTGCCGCGATCCTTGGATAGCGCGAGACCGCCGGCGTCGATCACAATTTGATGGCGCTCCCGCTGCATGCTGATGATCGAGGCAAGTACGGAAAACGCAACGCGGTTCAAGTCAAGCGAGCCGAGTGCGGACTGTACCAAGTCGCCCGCCATGTAAACGCCCGCTCTAAACTCAGTGACGCCATCGGCGCAAACGGCGTGCACGGTCGTGGGTGTCGAGCCAACGCTTACATGCGGAATCGAAAAGCCACCTGCGCGCAGCCGATTCGCCGCTCGCACAGCAAGCAAACGCTCCTGTTCCGCGACGGCGCGGGTGTCTTCGCTCGAACGGCAGGCATAGGAGTGTCCAGCGTGCGTCGCCACACCCATTAGAGTCTGGCCGCCCTCGCGAAGGATGGCGGCGATTTCCAGCAGCACCGGATCATCGGCTTCGACGCCAGTGCGGTGCTCACCGCAGTCAATCTCTATCCATAGGTAAAACTGCGCGCCGTGTGCGACAACCGCTCTGGCAACCGCGATGCTGTCGACGAAGAAGCTCAATTGCGCGCCTGCCGTTGTCAGTCGCGCAGCCAACTCAAACTTTTCCGGCGCGAGGCACACCGCGCAGCAGATGTCCTTGAAGCCGCCTTCGAAGAAATACCGCGCCTCGTTCAATGTCGCCACGGCGATTCCACCGTGGCGCGGGTCGACCGCGAGGCGCGCCGCCTCAATCGATTTCAGAGTCTTCATGTGTGGTCGCAAACGCGAGCCCAACGCATGGACGCGTTCGAGCATCTGATCACAGTTATCGCGCAGCTTGTCAATTTCGATTAAAGCCGCTGGTGTTGGAATCGCTTGAATTGGCCCCGGAATGCTTCGGTAGGTCATCGAGCCCCTGCGTTCTTGCGGTTGTGGACAACGGCGAGTATACGGTCGGACCGCCGTAGAGCGCTTGACAGATCTTTACCTGCATCGAGTAGGCCGGAGCATGCAAGCTAAAATTGGGTAGGAGTGTTTCAGTAATCCCGTCGGCGGGTGGGGCTCCTGTTGTTGGGGTTCCCGTCGGTGGCGATTTCTACAGACCTGTAACAGGCGGTGCGCCGATACCCGGGATGCCGATTAGCTCGGTGGACCGTGTATTTTTCACACCCCGGCGAAGGAGATCGCAGACAAATTCGGGTGTGCCTGCAGCGCGAATAGATAAATGACCCCAGCCATTATGAGACCGTTCATAGCGAGAGCGGCCGCGAAAGTCGCAAGTTTGGAAGAGAGGGTGTTCATGTTGGGCTCCAGCGTAAGCAGTTGTCATCCATCCTTAGCCTGAGAACACAGCAGGGGTCGTGCCAGTTGCAAGAAAATTGCAAAAAAAGAGGTCCTTCGGGTTGCCGGCGCGCGCTCTATTTGCCCGCGCCTAATTTCACGCGGATCGTTGCACTTTACCCGACAAAGCGATCTGGTTATTCAGCGGGGGAGAGTGGATCCGCCTCTTGCCAATCCGTGGAATCTAAGATGCCCTGAAGTCTAAATTTTCGTTACAAAACGAAAGCGACATCGTTCTGACACGACTCGGCAATGGTGTGCCAGTAAGTGTAGTGTTGAAGGCAGCCGTTCCAAGGTTGATCTCTTCGCCGTGCCCGGCTGCTGCACTGCCGCACGAGCCAACAATGGCTTGAATGCACCGCACCAGACAAATTGCTCATGAATTGCTGCAGGGTTGGTAGACCGTTGATATGGACACGCCGCGGAATTTGATCTCATCTTAGGCTATCGACTGATTGCGCCGCTTTGCCTGAGAGAGTAGTAGTGAGTAAAAGATAAGCAGCGAACATGCGGCGATTCTTCGCCGACTCGGCGGCGATCGGGATGACTCATATGCGTGAAGCAGCAGAGTCGAGGCAAGTTGAAGTAGTCTCGCCCCTGACGGCGGACCTAGTTGCCGAATTCTCCCGCGAGGGGTTCCTCGCGCTTGATTTTCCGCAAATCAGCCAGGCTGACATCAAGTGGTGCCGCGACATTCTGATGTCCCTATTCGCGCGGAACGTCGGTAGAAAAGAAGGTCGATTATTTGATATCTCGGCGAAAGAGGGCGGGAGCGAGGGTGTAACACCGCAGCTGTTTCGCCCCTCGCTGTATGCCGCGGAGCTGAGCGACTGGTCTTACCGCAATATAGGACTGGCTATCGCCAAGCAGTTGCTCGGTCCCCAGGCGACATTGTCGGCCGATAATGCCGTGTTCAAACCCGGTCGTATCGGGGGCGTCACGCCGTGGCACCAAGATGAGGCCTATAACGATCCGCAGTTCTACCAAGAACAGATCACGATTTGGATTGCCTTGTTCGACACGACGCCCGTCAACGGCGCGTTGGCCTTCATTCCACGCTCGCATAAACTGGGAGTTCTGCCACATCGACTCAATGGCGGCGCCCGCGAGGCCAATTCCATCGAGTGTTGTGGGGATTTTGACCGCACCGCCGCTAAATTGTGCCCAATCCGGGCGGGCGGGATCTCTATCCATCACGGTTGTACCATCCATGGCGCGTCACGGAACTCAAGCGACGGGCCGCGCCTCGGATATGTCCTCAACTACAAGAATCCGCCACAGGCTCGCCCGGAACTCGGTACCTTTCCGTGGAACGATCGGGTCGCCCGGCATATCCATCACAGACGAAAACTGTGGCTGCTGCGCGGGGGCATTTTTATGGATACGCTGCGCTTTTTCCGTTCCGATCATGATAACCGGCATCACTTTATCGGGCAGGTCATCAAGCGCTTCAGCCAGCACCACCATGTGTGAGCGCGTCCGTAAGCGCCAAATCATCCGCCATCGACGCTAGCGGTTAGCACAGAACCGCGAGCTTCACAGGCCCTTGAGCGATGACTCAAGGTCTTATTTGATGAAGTATCGATGACATGGCCAAGGCGACGGTGGACAATTGAAAATGCCCATCACTAAACCGCCGCCCATTGTGAAAGCGAACCCGTTGCTTGGTACCTGGAAATTGAAGTCATACGTCGTAACGACGGCGAGAGGTGATCGGACCACTCAGTACGGAGAGATCCCAACGGGCTACCTCAATTACTCAGCCGACGGCCGAATGCAGGTGGTAGCAGCCGCGAGCAGGCGGATTGTCCCAGTCGGCGCTGCTCCGACGGACAATGAGAAAGTCTCGCTCTACGACACAATGTTTGCGTATGCGGGCACGTACTCGGTAGAGGCCGGCAAGGTCATCCACCACGTCGACATTTCATGGAACGAATCCTGGACTGGAACGGATCAAATTCGACTCTTCGAGGTGAGTGGGAACACCCTCACTCTCACAACGTTGATCAGTGACCCAGCCAGCGGCGCGGAGGCTCATTACGCCGTTGTCTGGGAGAAAATCGCTATGACGTAGCCTTTCGTTACCCCGTGGAGCGTAAAGCCCAAGACCTGGCCGCGATTTCTAGGTGGCCCAAACAACCAGCGCAATCGTCAGTAGTCCAATTGACGTGAGCAAGACGTTGTGTGTCCAGCGGGCAATGAGTCCAAGCATTTCAATCTCCATGAGAATGGCATATGAGGGAGCGCAGTGTGAGGGCAGGCTGTTGCATGTTGACGTTGATCGCCATTCTGAGACGACCGGATGCATTCCTCGAAGTTCAGTCGCTTCCGTGAGGAACTTTCAACTCTGGGTGAAAAGATCTCGTGCTGGAGTGACGCGGAGTGTCTCTGTGGCCGGAGCTATTTGCCGAGCCGAAACTCCGATGCGACTTCGTCAACGGTTGGATTCGCCTTCGCCATGCCGTTGACAATGACGACGGGAATCTCGCCACCCATCACGACAGATGTCCGCTGCAGTAGCGGCAATTGGTCGCGATCGGAGATAGACGCGGAGTAGTGGTTGGCGCGCGTGTTGGGGATGCCCATTTCGGTCAGACGTTTTGCCATGGTGTCGGCTCGCTGTGCTGCCGCGGATGGACAGTTCAATGCCGCGAGAATGATCACCTTATCAGGGGGCGTGCCGGGAGGTGTTTGTACGGGCACAAATCCGTTGGTGTCTTGAAACGGTAGCAAGCCGCGCTCGGCCATGGTGCGTTCATGTGAGGTCCATAGACCGTACACGGCACCGATCGACAGTGCGGCAATCAACGTCCACTGACCAAAACTCACGGCGTCCGTTCCCCATCATCCGGCGGGTTGCTGTCTTAATCCTAGCTGGGGGGCCGTTCCGGGGCTCAAATTGAGTCACATAATCAATGGAAATTTGGCTATCGGTCAGTGTGTGCGCGGCTTCCGCATCGCAGATGAAAGGGCGGCTGTGTTGGACAGTCGGCAGTGTTGATGACAAGCCACCTTCAGATTACCTACGAGGTAATTGCTGCGCCGGGTCCAGAACTCTTAGATTGGCGCCACGAAACTCAAAGAGGACGTCAAACATGGAATTCGTAACGCGTTGGATGGGTGTTCCTTTGTATTTAGGCATCGCGGTTCTGATCGGAAGCGTGGGGTCGTTGGCCGGCGAGCGCGATGATTCCGCCGCTAAAGCGCTTGACGCGAGAAGCTCCGGGATGAGTGTTAACCAGTGGGTCATTCACTACATCGCATGCTGGAACGAGCACGACGCGGTGAAGCGGCGCAGCCTGATTACCCAGACATGGACCGAAGCGGGTGGATACGTGGACGCGCACCGCAACGCCAAGGGACTTGAAGCCCTCGATGCGATGTTGGCCAAAGCCCAGGAGACTCATCCTGGATTCCGCGTGCGATTGATCAGCAAAATCGAGACACACAATCGTTTTGTGAGATTTAGTTGGGCCGCCGGTGGCACCGATGAGGCGCCGTTGTATTTGGGAGGCACTGATTTCGTTACCTTGGGCGAGGATGGCCGAGCTGTGTCGGTGGTTGGATTCGTCGACGCCTCGCCGGCAGCCCCGTAGGTTTGTCGGGACCATGACGGCAGATCGGTGCGGCGGCGTGCCCGGGATTAGGAGGATTTTAATGAAGCATTAATGACTACATGGGAAACTGTATATCGGCGCTATCTGAGTACCGGCACAGCAACCGGCATACAGATGCGCCGTCTGCCGGCTAGCGACTCGAAGAAGGCTCCAAGTCATGAAACACGCGGCCAGACTTTTGATAGCGCTAATGGTCGCAGGGTGTTCGACCCAGCATTCGGCTCTGAATCCGAATCCCGATAGTCCTGATGTCATTTACGCCATCCCTCAGTCGCAAGCTTTTTCGATCGCGCACGCAGCGATTCTGTCGGCGGCCTCGCGCTGTGGAGCCGACGAGGTGCACATCGACAAAATAAGCCGCGGGGACGGGCTTCGAGGCTATCAGGCGGAGTATCGCGGCTGGTTCTACCGTTTTTTTATCCCGCGGCGTCTGTACGTCGTCCCGACAGCTGGGATCGCCGCAAGCGGCGAGCAAATAGACGGCTTCCGCTTCGAGATTACCTACTACTATTATCGAGGCTTGCGGGCTGTGAACACCCGTTTGCCCGGCGGTGGATGTGAAAAGGCCTTGCTGGGCGAGCTTCATGCAGCATTGGAGGCAACAGGGACTGCCACCTCGGTCACGAGCTCGGCGACACGCCCGTATGGCCAGGTACTGGCCGGTTCTTCCACGTCGCAGTGACTGCGGCGCGATCTCTCTGGCACAGGTCCCTCCCAACCGGGCCTATTTCAGCGATTCATTTGCGCGGATTGATTGGAGCGCCGGGCGACGGCTCTGAAAAGGAAATCGCGAGCCCCGTACACTTTTGAGCGGCCCAGCAATTATTGAGCATGGGTGCGGCTCCGCAGCTGACGTCAATAATCGAATCTGCATTAATCGCGACCGCTTTGCGCTTGAGCGTATCCATAGCACGATCAACGTTGCCGGTTACGCGGCCGCCCATAGGAGACCCCGAACAATCCGCTGCGTTTATTGTTGCCAAGACGCTGTATGGCTTAGTCGGTAGTTGCCCGGGAGGGTATACGGTTAGCGCGGAGAGTTTATGTTCTTGCTCATCGTTCAGGGTTGGCGCACCTGAGACACAGGAGCTCAATGCAAATACCGTAATTGGCAGAACCCAACCTATTTGCAGCATCCAATGCGCTTTGTTGCTCATGCTTGCTCTTCCCATTTCGGCGAAAATGTTTAAGGCGTTTGACCTGGCGGAGTTACTTCGACCGAGTCGATTTCGCAAGCCCAGGCGCAGCTGCGGCTAGCGAGTACTCACTTGCCGGCACCGGGAGGGCGGTGCAGTGCATCGAAGGCAGCAATATCCGCTGCTGAAAAATTCTCGGCCTTCCACACCATCGCCCGATGTATGCGATTCCAGCCGCTCGGGTGGTCGAAGAAGATCACTTCTTCGAGCGGTCCGGGCTGCATCTTTCGGTACTCGGCCAGATGCAGTGCCGCCTGCGCTGCGCCGTCCGGTTGTCTCGCGGCGTTGAGACCGAAGGCGTCCGCCTCAGCCTCCATCGATCGCGTGATCGTATTGGACAGGGGTGTCAGCGCGAGCCCATAGACCGAGAACAGCGCGACCAGCAAGGGCAAGCCGGCGATGTCGCCGACGTCGCGAAATCCCCATCGCTCGCCGAACTTGAGCATGACCCGCCGGAATGCCCATGACATGAAAGCGAAACCGATAACGATGAGGACACCGAGTGCCAGAATGCCTTTGTAACTGTGGTTCAGCACGTAGTGCCCCATCTCATGACCTACCACGGCTTGCACTTCCTCCGGAGAAGCTCGATTGATCAGATTGTCGTTCAGACTGATCTGCGCCGAACCGGCTATGCCGCTGACGTGCGCGCTCATCTTGGTGGTCTGCTTGGAAGCATCGAATTCGTAGACCTGATCGGCCGGAATTCCGTTGGCCCGCGCCAGCGACAAAATGCGTTGCTTGAGCGGGCTCTCGGCCAGCGGGTAGAACTTGTTGAATACAGGCTCCAAGTATGTCGGTCCTATGGCTATTTGAAAGATCAGGAATCCGATCGCGACCGCGGAGCCCCACAGCCACCAGGTTTTCGGCAGCTTGCGAATGACGGCGTAGATCGCGACTGCCGCGAGCGTACCGAAGATCAAGGTTATGACGAGCCCCTTGGCCTGGTCCCCCAACCAATCCGTAAGCCCCTGGTTGGACATACCGTACTGGCGCTCGCGGACATAGCCTTCATAGGCCGCCCAAGGCAAAGTCAGTACTGTGGTGAGTACGAAATACTGAATGGCATAGAGCGCCGTCTGCGCCCAACGAAAGCGTGTTAGACGTGCGGCGAAGTCCCGCATCCGCGCCGAGAAACGCCAACCGAGCAGCGCCCATGCGAGCAGAAGCCCCAACAGGAAGTCCCAGAGCATTAGCCAATATCCGCCTTCGAAGTAGGCATCCGACCGTGCCCGCGCAGCCGGCGTCATTGTCGCGAGATACGCGGCGGTGGCGGCATCCGCGTCGAAGTGCCCTGAAGCCGCCGCGCTCGACGCGGTGTCCGCAGCGCACGCAGACGGCAAGGAATCAATGGATGTGAGCGCGATGAGCGCCAGGGCGGCTACGCCCAGCAGACTTTTGCGGATCATGAAAATTCACTCCCCCAGCTGACTCGTACTCATAGTACTCGATCCGCGCTGCTGAATTCCCGGTTCTGGCTGCGAATTCAATCGATCCGCGCAACATTAGTTCAATTGCCAGCGTATTCGATCAAGCACACCGGCTGGTAAGTGCGACCGAGAGCCAGACGGCTCTCGGTCGATCTTAACTTCATTTTTGGGCAGTCATCACATCGCTGCTGATACCGAACTTTTGCGCTTCATCCTTGCCATTTTTTTCGATGTAGACTTGCGCGAGGTTGGGATTTTTGGCGTCGTGTATTGCACGGCTCATCGCCTCGTGCACGCAGGGGCCGGGAGCATTCATCATTGATTCCGTGTCGGCGCTGGATGTGCCGCACGCATAGTTTGCCGCTCTCTGAATTTGTACGTAGAGGTGGCGGGCGCCGTCGAGAGTAGTCGGGCTTGAGTATTTTACTTTATATATGGGTGCCGACTCATCGGCCTGACTGCAGATGGGCGCGGACGTTATGACCGCGGCAGTCAGCGCCAGTAACAGGCGCGCATTCGACTTCAATGCTCTTTTCATCAACATAATTGCTCCGGGGTTTATTGAAAGTGGTCTCCGACTTCTTGGCATCGGCAAACCCAGGGAGTTTTTAACCGTGGAGTGTCGCTTGTGGGACCGACATCACACGCAATCGGCTACGCCATCCGTGTCTTCAGGACATATTGCAGCGGTGCATTTTGGCCCGCTCTTTGCAGGGCAAAGTAACGTGTCGGGGATCTCAGTTTGCTTGAGCCAGCATATGGCGTTAGGGGTGGGCCACATGGCTCTGGAGTTTTGACTAAATCTCAGACCGCCGGTGCGAATGACGCGAAATCAGTCATCCGAAAGCCAAGTCGCGCAGCACGCGCAACCGATTACCGGAGCGATTTCTCGTAGCGCCACACATCGAGTGCAAAGGTTCCGCCCGGTATCTCTACAAGGTCGGTCACCGTCGCGGTCCTTGACCAGCCGCGCTTTTCATAGAATCTGGCGGCGCGATCGTTGCCAATGGCGCAGGCGAGCCAAGCGATATGGACACCCTTTCGCGAAAGATGTGCTTCTGCATCGCCCATCAGAACTGCGGCGATACCGGAACCTCGCGCGCTGGAAGAAACATAAAACTGATACAGCTCGGCCCCTTTAAGAAGGTAAAAGCCGACAGGCGTACCTGCTACTTCCGCCACGCGCACGCCGCTCAACGCGGCGCGAAGTCTGTCTTCAAAGCTTTGCAATGTCCGCAGCCGGGCAAGTTCCGCCGGTACGATTCGGGCATGAGCGTCCTGCCAGCCGTCGAACCAGATGTTGGTCAGTGGCTCGATCTCCGAGACTTTCGCGTCTCTGATGCTTGTGCCGGTCGAGGTGTTCACGCACTTTGCTCGCGCGGCATGATGAGCAGATCCAGTGGTTCAGGTTCTGAGACACCTAGAACCGTGAGAATGACATGGGCCTGTCCGCGATGATGCGTCTGGTGATTGAAGAGGTGCGCGAGTATTTCCCGCCGAGGCTGCCGGCGAGGCGCGCCATTTAGCATTTGATAGTCCAAAACCTCCTCGAAAGCCGGCTCGGCCAGGCCCTTCACGAACCCGATGATTCGACTGTCTTCCTCTACTCTTGCACCCTGCAGCGACGGCAAATCGTCGAATATTATTGCATTGAGCTTATTCGGGTGCTCCCCCAAGCCGGTCAGGCGGCGCATCCAAATGCGATCGGCGACGAGAAGATGATTGAGGGTGCCGTGGAGACTCTTAAAGTACGCGCCGACTTCCTTACGATAAAGCTCGTCAGCCAGTGCGCCAGCCATACGAAATAGTCGCGCATTGGCCCAGGCGTTGTAGCTCGCCATCATTACAAAATGGGTCTTCATCGAATGCCCTCGCGTCGATTCCCGGGTTTGAGCGTACCGCACGCGCTCATAGTCTACTGTGCCACAAGCTTTTAGATCGCACTGGAGCGCGGCGCCAGACGGAATGGCCTTGATGCGGCGCTTAACGAGCAGGGCAGCCGTTGAGTCGCGACGAATCCTCACTCACGCAATTTGCCGCTCTCGATGAATTCACCGACCTCCTCGAGCCATCGCAACTGTGCTTGCCCCAGAAGTAAGCCGCGACGCAGCGTGAGATACAGGATTCGGTCATGCTCGGACCAAGTAGAGCGGGTGCGCAGACATTCCCGCCGCATAACTCGAAGCTCTTTGACCCATTCCTGAGCGCGGGCGCGGATGCGCATCAGTTCGCGCTGAAATACATCTCGCTCAACGACGTGGCAACCCAGCAACTTGACCAGTAGGTCGTATTGAGGGCGAGGCGGTTCGGTCGGTTCCGCGATCCACCGCTTGAGCTCCTCCAATCCCCGCTTAGTGATTGCGTAGACTTTCTTGTCGGGTTTGCCCTCTTGTGCGACTTTATTGACGGTCACGCGGCCGTCCTTGTTGAGTCGAGCCAGTTCCCGATACACCTGCTGGTGTGAAGCGCGCCAGAAGTGCACGTACACTGCCTCGAAGTCCTTCGTGATCTCATACCCGGTCATCTCGCCACGCGCGAGCACCGTCAGAATGACTTCCCTTAGTGCCATGGTTGTTTTGCGAGCGCTGCCATATGCACATGGTTGCATAAAGAGGCTACGCTGAGTACACTATGCACCTAGTTGCATATAAGCCTATGAGTGGAGGCTGACACATGGTGCGTGACGTACTTGGTGTTGTGGCGGGAGCAGTGTTGTGGATGGTGGGATTCTTCGTCCTTGCGCTGCTACTGGCTCAGCTGTGGCCGGACTATGCAATCCATGGGCGCGAGTGGACAAAACAAAACGTGTTCACGTTCACGTCGTTGATGGCATGTTGCAACTTGGTGTTCTGGGTGCTCGCCGAGATTGGAGCGGGTTGGGTGTCTGCGAAGATCGCGCAGCGGCGGGCAGCCGTGTGGGTGCTGGCCATACTGGTGGGTATCTATTTCGTCGCTCTGCATTTTGTTCTCTACTGGTCGCGCTTCCCATGGTGGTACAACCTCGGGGTCGTCATTCCGGCTGTTCCAGCAGTGTTCCTGGGTAGCAAGCTCGCAAACTCGTCCACTCGTTAGTTCCCGCAGAAAGCAGTACACTCTTCGTCGTCGAGTGCGGAAGATTCGCAGTCGGTGACGGTGGTGAGTGCAGAGGCAGTCACCGCCATGCCCGTCACTTTGCTGCGTGCGTGATGGTCTGCTGAGGGTCAAGCGCTCAGAAGGCATGCCCAACGAGCGGCCTGATCGCGCATCAACAACAACGAGGAAATTGCATGCGTGAATACCTGATGCCGATTTTCGTGGTCGCTGCTCTGGCGCTAGCCGGCTGCAACAAGTCGAAGTCGCCGGAAGATGTGTCGAGAGACGTAGCCAAAGCCGAGCAGAAGGCGAACAACGAGGTGACGAAGAGTGAAGAACGCGCGCAAAGCGCGCTAGATAAATCGTACGAGAAGGTCAATGACCGGGAGATTAAATTCAACAACGAAGCCGCACACCAAACCTACAATGTTGCCATCGCAAAGGCCGATGGCAACCGCAAAGTGGCTCTGGCGACTTGCGAATCACAGAGCGGCCCTGCTCAAAAGGCGTGCAATGACCAGGCGGAAGCCGACTATAAGACGGCGCGCGCTGATGCCAGGGCTGCCGCCGAGGTGGCCGTGCAACAGAAGTAGCACATCGCCCGTACTGCAACGCCGGTACAAGGAGGTGACGGGCCTCAACAGATGACTATTGAATTTTCGAGAGACGAGTAACGTTGGCGTGAGTTTTGGCTTGGTCGTAACCAGCGTCTGCTCGTTCCTTGCACGATTTTTGCGCCTCGCCGACCAGTGCAAGACACTGTTGGATCGCGACGCTATGATCGCCGTCTGCCTGCGCGACGGCCACATCATATTCCGACTTAGCGCCTACATCGTTAGCGTTCGAGCCAGCACTATCGACATTTTTCGCCGCATCCCTCCGGGCCTCCGTCACTTCGGTAGAGGCCTGCTGCCGCGCCGCAGCGACATCGGTAGCGACTGCCGCCGGGGACTTCGCACCGTTGCAACCACAGGCCATTGCCGCGGCAAGTATTCCAATCATCGGCAATAAAAGCTTATGCACATCAATCTCCTGATTAGACAAGTACCGCGTTGCATCGGCGCATGCACCGAGCCAAGCGGTAAAGCATTGGATGCCGGATTGCGGCATTGGGAACCTAACAAAGAGTATGACTCTCGACACGTGACTCTCACGTAGGACGACTCCATCAGCTAGGGTAGGTAATTCGCGCGCTTTGCGGTTAGCATCGCGCCGTTCAACAAGGGGATTTCTATGCGCCTGCTACTGTCCGTCGCACTGTTTGCCGGCACTTTGACCATTCCTGCCTTTGCCCAAGATAGCTGCGGCTTTCTGCACGAACAGACGCAGGCCTTTTCGGATGCCGGGCAGCGTGGTGACGGAGAGGCTATGGCAAAGATACTTGACCCTAATGTCATCTTCTTTAACGAGACGGGCGAGAAAGCGACCCACGCCGACATGGCGGCCGCCGCTCCGCCGGCAGCGGGGACACCTATTCGTACGATCGCGACGACCGACTGGAACTGCAAAGTTTTTGGTGATGTGGCGGTGACGAGCTTCATCGACGTGTTGGAACAAGGAAAGCCAAGTGAGGTGAAATTCCGCTCGGTCGAGACGTGGAGGAAGAAGGGTGCGGGGTGGAAGATGATCGGCAGCGAAACGCTGACCCTACAGCAGGATCCGGACCCTGTGATGCTTGCTGCGAAGGCACTGGATGAATATGCGGGCAGCTATGAAGGCGGGACGGACATGAAATTCACTTTCGCGCGCAAGGGCGCTGATCTCATGGCATCGCTCAACGGCGGTACGGAGACGGCGCAAAAGGCGCAGGCGCGCGACATCTTTTTCACGCCGGGATACGGGACAACACCTAAGGTCTTTCAGCGTGGTGATGACGGGAAGATCATCGGCTTCATTTATCTGCGAGGCAAAAACAGCATCGTGTTCAAGCGCGTCATCTAAATAGCCCCTTAATGTGGCTGCGCATCACGCGCGGCTGGTGATCGTCATGCCGTTGTCGACTTCCCGACTCGGCGCGCTGAATTTGCCTTCACTGGTGTTAGCAATTCGTCGAGCCCGACTCGATGGAGCATATCCGTTCTCATGCGGTCGATGACCGTGAAAGCGACCTCCGCACCGTCCTGCGTCGGGTCGATGTGCACACGAAAGGGACGCTCGCCGAACGGCATGTCGACGATCTTCGCAATTGCATCTCCGACTGTTGCGGCATCGGCGTCGGGCGGAACGATCGCGGAGAACGCGTTCATGATCTTGTTACCATAGTCGGCGTACGGACCGGCTTCGTACTCGGCGACTCGGGCGTCGTCGGCCGGCCGGCCCGAATGCGCAAAATGATTTGTTCCACCCGTAAACGCTCCCGGGACGACAATGGAAGTCTCAATGCCCCAGAGCGCCAGCTCACGCGCGTAAATTACCGCCATCGCATCCATTCCCGCCTTCGCGGCAAAATAGGGGGCCAGATACGGTGGTGTGCCGCCGGCGGAGCTGCTGCTCGATACCCACACCAGTAATCCATTCCGTTGTTTCCGTAGCTGCGGCAGGATTGCGCGATTCACCCGTTGCGTGCTGAGCACGTTGATGTCGTAGAGCTCGGCGAGTTGCTCTGGGGTGAAGGCCTCCGCTGGGCCAAACACCATATGACCTGCGTTATGAACGACCACGTCGATTTTTCCGTGTGTAGCGATGATCCTCGCTACGGCACGATCGACGGACGCTTGTGACAGGACGTCAAGCTCGATTGGCCGCAGGTCGACGCTGTTTTCCTCCGCATACTTTCGTACGTCCGCCGCTTGCGGGGCATTGCGGCCGGTGCTCTCGCGCATCGAGGCGTAGACCGTGTGGCCGCACCGGGCCAGGGCGTTGGCGGTCAAACGGCCGAATCCGCTCGAAGCGCCTGTAATGACGATGATCTTGTTCATGGTTACACTCCGCTCTTGCGATGAACCGCGCTGGTAAGCGTCCCGCAGGTTTGCGCTCAGATAATTCCGCCGTTCACTTGTAGAACCTGTCCGTTGATCCAAGCGCCGTCGGGGCCTGCGAGGAACGACACGACCCGGGCGATGTCATCGGGCTCCCCAAGTCGCTCAAGTGGGGCCATCTTTTTGAGTTCGTCGATCTGGTTCTGCGATTTACCTTTGAGGAAAAGGTCGGTCGCGGTCGGCCCGGCTCCGATGGCGTTCACGGTGATATTGCGTCCTCGAAACTCTTTCGACAGGATGTGGGTCATGGCTTCTACACCGGCCTTGGTGGCCGCATAGGGTGCATACGTCGGCGGATACCGTCCGACGACGCTGGATGAGAGGCTGATGACGCGTCCGCCGTTGCGCAACCGTTTGGCGGCTTCCCGCATGCCGTTGAACACCCCTTTCAGGTTGATGGCGACCTGCCGATCAAACGCTTCATCCTCAGTGTCGGCAATCGTGGACAGCAACATGATTCCGGCGTTGTTGACCAGAACATCGACGCCGCCCAATGCCCCGGACACCTGATCAAACATCCGACGCATCGCCGCCGGGTCGCTGACGTCCGCTTGCACGCTGATCGCGCGACCGCCCTCCCGCTTGATCTCGGCGACCAGGTTTTCAGCTTCCGCGGCACTCCCGGCGTAGTTGATCACGACTGTGAAACCATCCTGGGCGAGGCGCTGAGCAATCGCGGCACCGATGCCGCGCGAGCTGCCTGTGACGATGGCCGTTCTCGCCGTTTCGTTGGACATGATGAAGTCTCCTGGTGGCCTCGAAAATTGTGTCGCTATCAAAGCGCTTTTCACTATCATTCGTCCAATGAATTGATATGATATTTACCATGCGTGATGCGCATATAAGGAATTTGGATCTCAATCTATTGCAGCCGCTTCGTGCCCTGCTGGAGGAGCGACACATAACGCGAGCCGCGAAGCTCTGTTACTTGAGTCAGCCGGCCATGAGCAGGGCCCTGGAGCGGTTGCGGCGAATGTTCGGTGATCCCCTGCTGATTCGAAGTGGCCGAATCTACGAGCGCACAATGCGGGGCGAGCGTCTGTTGCAAGAAGTGCAATCAGTCATACTTCGGCTCGAGGAAATGGTCCAGGGTGAGCAGTTCGACCCTTCGAGGAGCCGTGAGCGTTTTCGTTTGGCCTTGACCGACCACGCTTCGATGATCATCTTGCCGGCGATCATGAATCAGATCCGTGCTATCGCACCGAATGTTAGGGTCGAGACCTCTGTGTGGAACAACCGGTGCTACGAGGACATCGCAGCGGGCCGACTAGACACGGCTCTCAGTGCTGAGGCGGCACCCTCTTTTTTGGAGACAGAAGTTCTGTTCAACTTCGACTTTGTCTGTCTGGTAGGTTCGGCCCAGCGGGTCCCTCGCCGCCGGCTGACGCTCAAGCAGTATCTGCAACTGCCTCATTTGCTCATCGATACGTGGGATGGCCAGCAGACCCTTGTGGATCGCCCGCTGGCGCAGCTCGGCGTAAAGCGGCTCGTTGCCCTCAGTATGCCTTTCTTCGTGCCCGCCGTTTTTGCAATTGCTCACACCGATTTGATCCTGACAGTACCGCGAAAATTGGCGGAGATCACGGCTACAGTCGCTGGGGTACGGATGATTGAAGCGCCTCGCGAAATTCAGGCCTTCCCGTATTTCATGACGTGGCATTCGCGAGTCGCAAGCGAATCCGCGCACGTGTGGTTCCGTCAACTCCTACGAACCGCTGCCGAGAGCGTTCGAGCGACACGATTCAGCTGCAAGCCAAAGCAAGGGGAAACATGATGACTCGAAAATCATTTCGCGCGATGCTGTGTGCGCACCTCATTTTGCTCGCCGGTTTTGTACGCGCGGCGCCCATGAGCTGCGAGGCACTTGGGAAGGTTTCGCTGCCGCAAACTACGATTTCGCTGGCGCAGTCGACGGCGGCCGACACATTCACTCCGCCGGTCCCGGATTGGGCCAAGGCCTTCATGCACCCGAAGCCCGTAGCGGCGGCCTTCTGCCGGGTGGTCGGGCACCTGCATCCGACCGGCGATTCGGACATCAAGTTCGAAGTGTGGCTGCCGGTGTCCCGCTGGAGCGGGCGCTACGAGTCGGTCGGCAACGGCGGCTTCGCCGGCTTCATTCGCTATGACTCCATGGTCAATCCCTTGCTCGCGGGATCAGTAGTGGCCTCCACCGACGATGGTCACGATGCGCCCGCCGTCGGACCCACCGCGGCCGACTGGGCGCTGGGCCATCGGGAAAAGATCATCGACTACGGCTACCGCGCTGCGCACCTCACGGCCGTGGCGGCCAAGGCCATCGCCACTGCATTTTACGGCCGTGCGCCGGCGCATTCCTACTTCGTCGGCTGCTCCAAAGGCGGTCAGGAGGGCTACATGGAGTCGCAGCGTTATCCCAAGGATTTCGACGGCATCATCAGCGGCGCCGCGGCGAACGACTGGGTGCACCTGTTCACGAGCTTCGTCTGGAACGAGAGCGTCAATCTCGCCGGCGAGGAAGGCTATCTGACCCTTGAGAATTTCAAGAAGATCGACAACGTCGTCATGAACGCTTGTGCCAAGGCCGGAGATGCCGAGCACGGATTCTTGAGTGACCCTCTGCAGTGCAACGTGAAGGGCGACGCGCTTAGGTTAGCGCCGGCGAAGCTGCACACCTACGAATTGATCCACGAGGGACCCAGAGATCACGCCGGACAGCAGGTGTTTGCGGGGCAGCCCTACGGCAGCGAACTGAATTGGAGCGATGTCGTCAGCACCGCGATTTTCGAGAAGGCTGAGACAGATGCACAAATGAGCATGTACGGTGGGAATTTCTTCCGCAACTTCGTGTATGCGGATCGCAATTGGAGCTTTAAGAACCTCGATCTCGACAAGACACTGAAGGATGCGCTTGAGATTGGCAAGATCATGAATGCCACCGATGTGACCTTCAAAGGATTCAAGGCGCGCGGCGGCAAGTTCATCGCCTACGCCGGATTGTCCGACTCCATCGTCACACCCTTAAGTTCTGTGCATTACTACCGATCCGTGGTGGCCGCGCAGGACCGCGCGCCGGCGGCGGCGTTGGCAAAGACACAAAAGTTCTATCGACTATTCCTCGCGCCCGGCGTCGGTCACTGCGGTGGGGGTCCGGGTCCCAATGAGTTCGGTCAGGCCGGCGGTACCGGCGATGCAGAACACGACCTGGTGGTCGCGCTCGAGCGCTGGGTGGAACAGGGCGTGGCTCCCGCACGCATCATCGCCACCAAGTATATCGGCGACGATCATGTCAAGGGCGTGGCCATGACCCGGCCGCTGTGTCCCTTCCCGCAGGTAGCCAAGTACACAGGAACCGGCGACGTAACGGACGCTAAGAGTTTTGCCTGCGTCGACTGAGGGCTCGCAACGGAGGCGAGGGCGCTGCGACCGAGAATCCGGAAGGCGAGTCGAAGTCACGCCTCTGGAAATGTGCCGCATGCACGTTCGCGGTGCGGCCGAATCGCTAATATAATAATAGAGAGCCAGCAGCGCCTCGATCCTCGGCAACGGACATGCAGAAACTAAACAACGATTCGAGGATCGCTCGTGCGCGGACTCGCCGGGTACTAGGTACGGCACTCATCTGTTTTGCTCTGTGCGCAGGTGCCTCCCTGCACGCAGCCGTCTTCCGATGTGTCACAGCGACTGGCGTCACTTACTCCGATCGGCCATGCGCGATCGAAGAAAGCGAGAACCAAGGGCAGACTCGCGCAACCGCCTCCTCATCCCTCTCTGAACCTCAGTTCAACAGCGCCAAAGCCAAGAAAGCTGCACGGATACTGGATCTCTTGCGCATGGCTCCGTCCGAGCCAGAGACCTTCTTGCTGCAACGAACGGTCGACGACGCCGCTCCCGACCTGGTGCGGGCGCTCGATCCCGACAACGCCAGGTGGACGCCGGCCAACGCGAAGTGGCACTCTGTTCTCGAGTTCGTGAAAGCCGATCTGCGCCGCGATGTCCAAACAGCGCTGCGGCGTTCCGCAAGTGAGACGTCGCGGGCGGCGGCTCAGCAGTTTGCCGGCCGCGCCGACGAGGCGGATCTGGATGCGGTGCTGACATTTCTCGGAAGCGGGGATGGCGCCCGCTATCTCGCTCTCGAGAGTGAGGTCCGTCACATCGTCTATGACGCGCTCGACGCGCTGCTCGCGCAAGAACCCATTCCGGACGAGACGCCGAACGCGGCGACGTTACGGCGGCGGCAAGAGCTTCTGTCCTTGACCCTGGAGTCTCGCCTCGTGAAGGACGGTGGCGGGCCACCACCGTTTGATCTCTACGCCGGCTCGGCGGCAGTGCTGGAATATTCAGCGCGGCACGATGGGTTGGCCCTCGATGCGTTAATCGACGAATACGAGCCGTACTTGCCGCAATTTCATACCTTCACGGACTCGGCGACGGCAAAAAAGCTGCTCCGCGCACTGGAACCGGCGATGAGAACCTACATGGCTCTCTCCAGCGATGAGACGACGACTTTCGCCGAGATGGAGCTCGACAAGTACTTCCCGCGCTGGCGGGCCGTCTACGGGCCGCCTATCAAGTCGACCGCTCGCACCACCGTCATCGTCCGTGGACGCCTGGTTATGATCTCGCAGACGACGCAAATGACGATCAACGCCGCGGGATCGCCCGAAGGCATGGCCATCGCCTGTGAGCAGCGGGAAGACAATTTGTACCAAAATGCTCATCGCTCAACTCGGGATAACAACAGCCAGGCCGCGGCGCTCAAAGCGATTCAGAATCGTTGCCGATCAGAGCAGCGTCTACCTCCGTTGTGAATTTCTGGAGTGAAAATCCCGTCTTCCGGGGTGTCGTGTATGCGCTAGGTGCAGTGGCGCTGGTCGCATTCTTCGTTATGCGCCATCCCGGTGCGCCGCCCGGCGCTGCCGAGAACAAGCGACTGGCGGCCGCGGTCTCGCCGTCGCCCGTTACCGAACCGGTGGTATCGCAGCATGCAAATACGACAGAGATTATGGCTCGGTGCCAACCGGGGATTAAAGGATTCCCGTCCGTACCAAACTTCGTGGTTGGTGAGAACTTCAATCGCGCGGGCGTTCGACTGAAGCTACGCTTCGTCGTCGACAATGACGGCTTCGTCGCAAATGCGTATGTATCCGGTGCCACCGTCGTGAGCTCTACAGATCAGGAAGCCGCGCTAGACTACGTCCGACACCTCTCATTCGAAACGCCGACTGACGAGGAGTGCAAGACAATTAAAATGCAGATGGTCGCCAACTTCCACATGGCGATGGATTCCAGCGGCGACTGGACAACGCTCTTCGACGTCCATCCGGTCTATTCATTCAATGGAAACCGGGTAGTGGTGAATCCTAACTGACCAGCGTGGGAATTCGACCGAAAAACAGACCCGAAGACACTTAAGTCAGGGCCGAGCCAATGACTCGCAGAGTCGCCTGACGACCACGCTGTGCACGTCTGCGTCGAACGTCGCCCGGTGCACAGCATTCTCTTTCGATCTGAGGGAATAAGACGCTCACGCCCGAGTCTCTTCTTTTGAAGTATTCGCTATCCGAATTGCCCACTCAGAAGAGGTCTTTCATAAAGATGCGCGTTTCAACATGGGGTCAAGTTGCATCCGGACTGCTCATCAGCCTGCTTGCGGCATGCGGCGGGGGTGGTGGAGGTGGCAATTATGGTTCAATGCCGCTCGCTCCCACTGTGAATTTCTCGCAACCCGCGGCGGCTGCCACCATCAATTTCGGTCAGGCCATGACCGTGGCTTGGTCATCGGCTTACACCACATCCTGCACCGCGTCCACGTCAAGCGCGGCGGCCGGTTCATTCACGGGCACGCAAATGACCAGCGGCTCGGTAACGGTCGTGCCGACCGCGCCGGGGAGCTACACCTACACGCTGAACTGCACCGGGACTGGCGGCAGCAAGTCGACGTCGACCACTGCGACGGTCACCCCTAATTTGCTCGCCGCGCTCGCACCGACCGGCACCATTCTGACCGTCGGCTCAACCGTCGATCCGGTACTCGGCGAGACGAATCCCTACGGCCTCACCATCGCGCCCGCGACTGTGGGCCTGATCACCAAGGGCGACCTCGTGGTGTGCAACTTCAATGATGGTACCGGCAAGGAAGGATTTGGAACCACCATCATCGGACTGCATCCCAGCGCCACACCCGCGGCGCCGTATCCGATCGCGCAATCTGCGGTACTGCAAGGCTGCAACGCCCTCGCCATGCTGCCGGACGACAGCATTTCCGCAGCGGCATGGACCCCGAATCTGAATCCGCTGGTCAGCGCGACCGGCTCGGTGGGAGCACCGTTCGCGGGCGACACCTTCGCCCAGCCCTGGGGCGAGGCGTTTGTGGCCGCCACCGCCACGCAGCCTGCGGCACTCTATGTCTCGAATGCTCCCGCCAATAGCGGCGTAGTAGCGGTCGGGGGCACCATTGATCGCATCAGCTTGGATGCCAACAATGCGCAGACATCATTCACGGAAATTCTCACCGGCTTGTGCAGCGGCGGCTCACCGGGGTCCATTTTCGGACCTGCGGGGCTCACCTATGATGCATCGAGCGATACCCTGTACCTCATGGACTCGAGCTCGGCCAGTGTGATCGCCATTGCCGGCGTGTCCACCGTCCCGAAGGATGGCATCGTGGCCAACGGCCAGTGCAGCGCAACGACGCCAACCCCTGTCCCCACTTTCTCAGGTCCCTCGATGGCATCCGTGCGAGTCATTGCCCACGGCGCGCCCCTTTTCACGCCGATCAGCGCGGCCCTCTTGAAGAATGGCGATCTGGTGGTCGGCAACGGCGATATCGGAGTAGCCGCGGCCAGCAACAGCACCAACTTGCTGATTGAAATATCTCCGGTGCTGCCGGGCGGTTTCGTTGGTCAGCCGGTGCAGGTTGAGGCCGGTGCGCCCGGTGCGCTGTTCGGGATCGCGGCCACCGTGAGCGCTCAGGGGAACCAGATCATCTACTTCAACGATGACACTACCAATGCGTTGATGCAGTTGGGCCCGGTTTCGAGCCCGAGCGCCGGAATAAATCCTTACTAGTCGGAAACCAGATTTTCGTCGCGGCAAAGTGAGCCGCGTGTCGACATCTGTTTCCGATCGCCGGCCGGCCTAAATCAACCATTGATGCGTAACGACCTGCCGGGCAAAAGCGATCAGCGACATCTGAGGGTGTGACTGAATCTCGAAGAGATACCCGAGGGCACCCATGATTAGGCCGTTCACTACTAGGGCGGTGGCGAGGGCGGTGAGTTTGGAAGATAGGGTGGTCATGTTGGTCTCCTAAAAAGCGGTTGTCATCCATCCTTACCCCTAGAACACAGCAAGGGTCGTGCCAGTTGCGGGCACCCGGCAAAAAGGGTGATTTGAAAGATAATTTTCCTCAAAAGGTCTGGCGGGGGTGACCGCGGACAGTGTCCGCGGACACGGCGGACAGTTGGTCGAAACAGGGAAGGGACATAGCACGGCTGGGAGAGGCTCTGAAAATCACGATTCCCAGCCCGAACGAGTGGCACAATCGTTGCTGCAAATGCTAGGTAGCCCAGGGCGCTTCACAGCCTACGGGGGGTCGTCGCGTGCTCAAAATGACCGGTGTGTCGAAGGCGTATCGATCTGAGGTCTTAGAGATATTCGCGCTGCGCGATCTATCGATTCACATTCAAGAGGGTGAATTCATTGCGGTCACAGGGACGTCAGGTTGTGGAAAGACTACTTTTCTTTCCATTGCGGGGATGCTGGACAACTTTACCGCAGGTGAATATGAGCTCGATGGAATTAACGTTTACCCTTTGAGCGATCACGAGCGCTCGCGGCTGCGCAACGCGAAGATCGGCTTTATCTTTCAGTCTTTCAATCTGCTCCAAGACCTCACCGTTCGAGACAATGTCGACATGCCGCTGAGGTATCGCGATCTGTCGCATGCGGAACGACAACGGCGAGTCGATTCCTCCTTGTATCGCGTCGGTCTTTGGGAGCGTGCCAACTACCATCCCGCTGAGTTGTCAGGCGGTCAGCAGCAGCGGCTGGCCATCGCTCGCGCGTTGGCGGGATCACCGCGCGTACTATTGGCGGATGAGCCGACCGGCAATCTTGACAAGGAGATGGCGGGAAGCATCATGGACTTGCTACAAGAGCTGCATCGTGATGGAGCGACGATCGTCGTAGTGACGCACAGCGCGGAACTGACGCAGCGCGCGGAACGGGAGGTGCGGATCGTAGATGGAAGTATTGTCGCTCATCCTCTCGTCGGCGCGCGGTAGATCCGGATTTTGACGTGATCGCCGCTGTGGCCTAAGGCGCAGCTCTTGATGCCTTGGTAGGAAACTGCCTACGAAGTGATCTGAATGCCCAACGTACGATGCGCGGCGGATGCGCGTATCCTTGCGAAGCCTAGACTAGCAGCTTGGTCCACTGTGTGAGTTAGGTGGAGCCGGTGGATGATATCGAGACTTGTAATCCTGTTTATTTCGGCCTGCGCGTCGTGGTTGACCGGTTGTGGCGGAGGCAATGGAGCAGCGTCATCGTCATCCGGGTCTACTCTGACGACCACCGCGGGAATGGATTCATACCCCGTACCACAACTTAGGTCGCTTAAGCCCAGCAATCTTCTAATTAATTCCGGTCTCTTCAGTCCCCAGGACTTCGGTGTCAGCCCGAAAATTTCGGCAACTCAAGGATATGCCACGGATGGCATCAATAATTTTCTCTTCTCCACGCAGAAAATAGTCGAGACGGATTCGCGGTGGAATGTGCTGTACACGAACTCCGCGCCATTCCGGGGAATAAATATCACCCTCACGCATGTGGGTGACGGCGAAGTCAGCGGTGACATGATTTATGCACCGCTCGCATGTGCCACTCAGGAGGGGTGCAGTCCAGAGGCGGTTGCTATCGGCGTATATTCGGCCCACACCGCCGGTCTACCATTGCAGCAGTGGGCGGATATAACATCATCTGGCTGCGATGGGTCCGGGATAGCGGTCGGACCAAACAATACCCTTTATGTAAGCAGTTTCTTTGTGAATCCGGACGTCCTTTGCCTGTTTGACGCCACGACCTTGGAATCCGAGGGCACGCTGACGCTGTCAACACCAATTCCGCGTATTCAAGGAATAAGCTTTGATCCAGCGTCGCAGCGATTCGCGGTGACTACAGATAACGCTAGTAGGACCATCGGCTACATTTACTTTGTTTCATTGGATGGCAAGGTAGTCGGTCCTGCATATACGGTGCCGCAGACCGGTGAACTGGAAGGATTGGATTTTACCCAAGGCTACATCGGCTACGTCATTCAACCGCTCGACAATGTCTATTTCCTCTATTCGATCCAAGCGACGGGGAGTGACTTTTATCCAGGGTCTCAGGTTGAAGTCGAGGGCGTCGCGCAACGGACGACGTACGAAAATGGCGAACTACTGGATGCAATTGTGCCGGCTTCATCGCTGCATGGTTTTGGCCAAGTTCAGATTACGGTCCTAAATCCCTCGCCGGGCGGTGGCACGTCATCTGCTTTACCCTTTACCGTGAGCAAATCACAATGACCGGCGTACTGCCTACTATGTCGGTCTAGTTTGGCGCCGGCTCCCAAAAAAAAGTGGGCGTCGATCGGTCGCGGCCGCCGAGCAGAGTACGTACGTTTTCCCTGCAAGCCGCGAGCAGCTTTTTCTTAAGACTGGGGTTATCGGTTGTGTGTGCGACCGCGAGGGCGCCGACGATCAATGCCGCAGTCGACAGACTGCAGCTCTCGGTCGTCTGTGCTTCCGTGCCGCAATGCTTAATAAGTTTATCGCTAATGCACATGAACGCGTCGGTAAAGGCTGCGCGAACCTCGGGCGTCTTGCTGGCTACGTCCACTGCGAGAAATGCTGACGCCGGTGCCAGATTTGCGCTCACCGCTTCTGCTGTTTCCAGGTACTCGAGCGTCGCGTTCACCCAGTCGCCATGGACGCATGCATGGCTGTAGAGCTGCGCCTTGCTCGAGAAGTGTGCATAAAAACCGCCGCGCGTTAGGCCACAAGCCCGCATGATCTCGTCAATCGAGGTGCCCGCGTAGCCTTGCGCAGCGAATAGCCGGCTCGCGGCTTGTAGGATCTTTTGCCTGGTTATTGGCTTGTGCCCCGGTGAGTACGGCATGCGCAGGAACTCCGACCTTGATTTTGACGATGCTGGTGACTAGGAGTATCTACCGGGCGGCCCATTGGGGAAAGGAGTGGGCGTGCCCTCAGTGACCTTCCATGCCTGCCATTTCCACCAGGCGGGACGAACCGGTCGCGAGCCATCGTGGGTAAGGGCGCTGGCTAGGAGTCCGTGGAAGCCATCGATCTTCTTTGATAATTGTCGAGCGTAATCTCCGAATCGATCGCCGCACGCACCGTGGCTAAAGTCTGCCGACGCAGACGTTCTTTGGTCGAGACATGAGAGGGATGATCGATCTTCCTCAAAATAGCGGCGACCGTCTCGGCAGCGTGTTGCAAATTGTCCGCCGGCACCACCTGATCGAGAAAGCCAGCGGTGACGGCCTCCGCAGGGGAGAACATCTCGCCGGTGAGAGCGGTGCGTTGCAAATAGGATGGGAGCAGGCGCGAGCGGGCCAATTCCAGGCCAAAAGTCGGAACGGGAATGCCAATCGCCACCTCGTTCAAACCAATTTTATACGGTCCCTCGGCGCCAATTCGGACGTCCGCGGCAAGCATCAAGAACGCGCCCATGGGAAAGGCATGTCCGGGGCAGGCGATGACTACCGGGCGAGGATAGGCGAGAACACGTGCAGCCAGTTCAGCGCCGAGTCTGACCATGTCGAATACCTGTTGCGGATCCTTCCTCGCCAAAATCTTCGTATCGAAGCCGGCAGAGAAAATCCCTCGACGTGCCGATGTCAGGATGACGATCATCCCGTCCTTTTCGGCTCGTTCAAATGCGGACGTCAATTCCTTCAACATCGACGTGGACATGACGTTTACTTTGCCGTCGTCCATGGAAAGGGTGGCGATGCCATCGCTCTTTTGATAGTTCACGAGCATGCAACGAAGCGTAGACAATTTCAGAATATGATCAAGAACATATGATCCTCATGGGTGCATCTGAATGGCCGAAACCGCGAACGCGGGCGGTGATGCGCCTGGTCTGCGCTCGCATAGTCCGGACCTCAACGCGCCGCACTAGCCGCCAGGTCGGCAGCGTCCAGTACTCGGCCGTTGAGTATCACTTTCGCGATCCCGGAATAGGCGTCGATCGTTTGTGTCGGATCCTGTCGGAGTAGCAGTAAATTGGCACGTTTTCCGACCTGCACGCTGCCAATGTCCCGATCGAGCTTCAGTGCCTGTGCGTTCGTCAGTGTCGCCGACTTAAAGATCTGGGCGGGTGTTTCGCCCGCGTCCATGAGTCGGTGCATCTCCAGCCAGCCATTCAAGCCCGGCGGATTGGCATACGTCGGGGCACTCGGTGTGTCGGTGCCAAATAGGATATGGCCGTGTCGTGCAATGGCGTATGCAGTTGCCAGTTTGCCACGATCCATAACGGAGCCAAGCGCCTCGTTGGCGGCGCGCTCGAGTTCACTTGGGTTCGCATCGGCGGGCAACTTTATGCCCTGAGACAAAACGACATGAAACCATTGGCCCTCGGGGGACCGATACCAGTCAATCAGGTTGGATGGCAGAACGCGGGGCAGTCGTGGATCGGAAAGAAATGACGCGCCGATGACATCTCTGATGCCATAGAGCACCTGCATCGTCGGTTGCACGCCAACATTCCTCGCAAGTTCCTCGTCCAGGATCTTTTTCATGCCCGGCGTAACCTCGCTCGTTGTGGAATGCTCTTGATACAAGTTCCACATACCGTGGGCCATGATGTCAATGCCGGTATCTAGCCCGAACCTGTGAGCCTCGTCTGAATTGGCGTGCATCAATACGGGAATACCTGCGGCGTGCGCGGCCTTTACAACCTCGCGAATCGTTTCGGGCTTCGGCACCGGTAGATCTCGGACGTCGCCAAAGCCGCGTTCAAAGAACGTCTTCACGCAGATCGCACCATCGGACTTCATCCTTGCGACCACGGCCTCTGGCGTGTGCATGGCGGGATCGATGCCGTCGGGCGCCTGAGTGCCGGGCTCGATGAGCATATAGGGCCACCCCTGATAGCGTTGCGGCTTCGGTGCGTAGTTCATCGAGTAGCCATCCATGAGCGCGGCGCCCCCACAGAAGTAGGCGTCTGGCGCGATGTCGTGGCTCTTCCAGCGCGCCATGCGCTGCGGCGTCGAGATCAGATCGATCAGTGTCGTGAAGCCGTACAGCAGGTAACTGCGCGGAATCTGGTCTCGGGCGGCTTTAGCAATGTCGGGATGTTGCGCTTCTTGCTCAGCGGTCATGCCCGGGATATCGCCCAGGTGAACGTGGCTGTCGATCAAGCCGGGAGACAAAAAAAGACCGGCGCCGTCGATGACGATAACGTCCTTTCGCGAACGAGCGCTTGCGCCGCTGGCTCTTTGGATATCAATGATGCGGCCATCATGCACGCGCACCATAGCATCGCGCATTGGCGCGCCTCTCTCGGGGGACACGATCGTCGCATGCTCGATCTGCAGGTCTGCCGCCAATAGCGCGCCTGGCAAGACGACAGCGAGCACAAGCCATTGGATACGGAATATCAATAACATCGGCGGCATGGTATCTCTCAGGAGGTAATGGATACACGCATTATTTCAGAAATTGCCACGTCGACTGACTAGCATGCCTTACCGAGCTGTGCATGCCGCTCGTCAGGCGGTCTCGATGAGCAGCGCAAGGACCAGTAAATTGAAGCAGAGCGCGATCAGCACATGGCCAACCCACATGACTAGCGCCCCAAATAGGGACGGCAATGCGCGCAGTCCATAGAACCTGCGAATAGCAAGAAACCAATAGACCGGTAGCAGGGTAGCACCGGCCCATTGTTGGGCATCGACATCGTAGTCGGCAAAGTGGCTTCGACCGAAAATGCCGAGACCAATTTCGACGAGCAGCAAAACGACGATGTAGAAAGATACGACGTTGAGTGAGAGAGCGACATGTTCTAGATAGCGCCGACCGCTGCGGAAGAAAACTAGCTTTTGGAGGGCAGCGATGGCCAGGAAAATGAGCAGGGTGCCGATTTCGGCGAACCAGCGGCCGCGTTCGTTAAGCGATGCTCGAAGCTCGGAGTCGTTCCAGTTGACGCCGGATCGGGAGGCGGCGAGTCGCGCCAATAGCTGCGTGGGATCGATGTCGCGGATGTGCTCCGACAGGGAGGGCCCGTGGCCTGCCAGCAACGCGGCAAGAGTCGCGTGCAGGAGGAAAGCGATCACATAGAATCGCAAGGGTCCGACGTATCGCTGCCTCCGCCCGATCACATATTCCGATGCCAACATCCCCGGCCTGAGGAGCAGCAGTCTTAGCGTGCGCAGGAATTTTCCATCGATGTCGAGCACTTCGTGCGGCAGGGTCTCAAGGAAGAAGTGCCGCAAGCTAAAATCATGATCCACGAGGAAGCGCTCGCCACAGGCTGAGCAGTATCGACCACGCCCGGGCTCGGCGCAGCTCGGACATCGATCCCCAGGGTCATCAAGGCGATTCGCAGCACTCGCCGATCGTCGCCGACCCAATTTTTCGCCGTCGCCTTCGGCCATGTCGATCTCCCTCCAGAATGTCGGCAGATGGTCTTGATCCCGGAGGCGGCTGCGATCCATTCGTAGCAGCGCGGGCGGCGCTTCGAGTATGATGGCGTCGACCGGGTGCCGCAATCCCTTCGGAAGTTCAGCAAGGAGAGGTGAATTTCATGATGACAACAGCAGGTACATTGTTGAGCGCCGCGGTGACGGTGCTCACCGCACTTCTAGGTCTCTACACGATGATGCTCGTGGGCCGTATGCGCGGGAAGCACGGCGTGCATGCCCCGGCGGTGACCGGCGCTCCCGAATTCGAGCGGGCGTTCCGTGTGCAGATGAATACTCTCGAGCAGGTCGTGCTGTTCCTGCCGCTTCTCTGGCTTGCAACTATTTACCCAGTCCTTTCGGGATATTTGGCTCCTGGCTTGGGGCTGATCTGGCTCATCGGGCGCGTCTTGTATGCTTCAGGCTATATGGCAGAGGCCGCCAAGCGTAGTTCGGGTTTTCTCATCGGCGGAATTGCGTTGCTCGGATTGCTGGTGCTGTCCATCGTTGGGATTGTCCATGCGTGGCTGGTGACGCGGCCAGTTTAGGGCGGAGCGAACCTCGGCGTGTTGATGACGTGCAATACGGTGCGGTCGCTCCCGGCGATTTTGTGGGAAAGAGCCGCGGAAGGTAGGGGCTCGTGGACGGACTGCCGAAGCTCAGGTGGGGTTTACTGTGCGCAGAAACTTCACGAGTTGGTCGCTAACCTCGGCGGCCGCTTCATGCTGTACCCAGTGACCGGCATTGTCGAGTTCGAGACCGCCCACGAGACCGGGAAGGCCTGCGCGAAAATGGTCCACCGAAAGCGGATAGAGTTCTTTCATTCCATCCGCCTTGCCTCTAATGAAGAAGGAAGGTTGGGTGATCTTCGCGCCTTTCCATGCGGCGGACAAAAAGAAATAAGGTTCGGCGGCGCGATAATAGTTGAGACCACCGTGAAAACCGGTACGCTGGAATTCTCTGACGTTGTGGGCAACGTAATCGGGTTCGGCCCATGACGGCAACGGGCCCGGAGCCGGACGATAAAGGCTTCGTGCGGGATGCATTGGGCTCCATCGCAAATCGGCTGGAGCCGAACCCGACGCCCAATACAGAACCCCAGGAATGGTAACCGCGGCGTCAGCCCACTTTTGGTCGGCATCGAGTCGGATCTGTTCGAACATGTAGAAATCGTCCTGGTGACCGGACGTCCGCATGAGTTCGAAGACGCTAGCATCTCCACGCGGAACGTAGGGCACGCTGAGGCAAAAGATGGCTTTAAATCGATCAGGGCGCATTAGCGCCGCGCCCCACGCATGACTTGCACCCCAGTCATGGCCCACGAGGACAGCGCTGGGGATTTTAAGGGCATCGAGCACGCCGACCAGGTCACCAGCCGTTTGCAACGGTGTGTACAAGGTTGCGTCCGCCGGAGCAGAGCTACCGCCATAGCCGCGCATATCCGGGGCAATTGCTCGATATCCCACTGAGGCGATGGCCTTCATCTGTCGACGCCATGTATAAGAGGTATCCGGAAACCCGTGGCAGAAGAGGACGGCCGGCCCTTTTCCTTGCTCCGTTACGCGCAGGCAGATGCCATTCGTGGCGATGTCGTACTCCTTAAGAGGGGTGCTGTCGACCGTCCGAGAGCTTTCAGCTTTAGCTATTTCAGCGATCAGCAGGCTGGTACCGACGGCAGTCCCGCCAATGAGCAACGTGCGCCGAGATATGGCGGTCCTAGGACTCACATGTTTCTCCCTGGTCGCTGCGATGGCAGGAATGTCTCTGTCTTTGATCACGCCGGTGCGGTCGCGCGAGCGCGGCGCCACACGCCCGGACTTTCGCCGACAATCCTACGGAAAAGATTGCTTAGGTGAGCCTGGTCGGTGAAGCCGCAATCCACGGCGATCTCCCCGAGCGACGCGTTGGTGGTCAACATCATCCCCTGAGCGCGCTCCACACGTCGACGCCTTAGATATCCGCGCGGGGATTCCCCGAAGCTTTCCCTGAAGGCGCGGCAGAAGTGGAACGAACTGAGTCTAGCCAGCAAGGCCAGTTGTTTTGTCGTGATCGCGGCGCTCAGGTTCGTCTCGATGTAGGTCGTCACCCGCCGGATCTGCCATGGAGCCAAGCCTCCTCGAGCCTTCGAAGGCACGATCCTCGTGAGCGGAGCTGCAACGCCCGGAATTGCTTCTGCCAAGTCGATCCGCAGTATCGCGCTCGCGCGCCGGATACGTTCCTCTGCCGATTCACGCTCGGCTTGCAATGCGTCGCTCACGGCTTTGAAGAGTTCTGCGACGGCGATCTGCAGACGCTCGAGAGACGCTCGCTCCTCGTCGATGACCTCCTTCTTGATCGCGAGCAGCATCAGTAGCCGCTCTAGGGGTCGCTGGACGCCCGCGCAAGCAGGGCTAGATGCATGGGCCTTCGGAGAACGAAGCCGAGCTTGAGGTAAAGCTCTATCGCCGGGCGATTCGAATGGAACACATGTAGGAACGGAGTTTCTCCGCGCGAGGCAATGGATCGAACGAGCGTATAGACGAGCTCAGCCGCAAGCCCCTGTCCGCGGGCTGAGGGGTGGACGCACACGGCGCTGATTTCCGTGAAGCCATCGAGCCGCATGCGCTCTCCTGCCATCGCGACCAATATTCCTTGGCGTCGAACGCCGATGTACTCCCCGAGTTCTATGGTGCGCGGACCGAACGGTCCTGGATGCGTGGCCTCCACAAGTGCCTGCATGTCGGGCACATCCCTAGCGTCCAGCGTAACGATCGGCACCGAGCAATGGTGCGCGGGCATCTTGGCCAGGACCATCTGATCGACGGCACCCCGCTCGACGACAGAAAGGAATGGGGGAGGGCTGATTTCGTCAAGAGTAAAAAGAGCGATCCGATCATCCGCCGGCAGAAGGGCGAGCAATGACCGGAAACTCTGGGTGCTTGCGTCAATCGTCGCCGCGAACGGCGCAATGGGAGCGAGATAGCGAAGCGCCAAGTGGTCGCCCTCTGCTACGTTGCGATTGAGACTAATGAGCGCCCTCCAAATCACTTGATCAAGGGGGTGATCTGCAGACTCGAAATCCATCGGCCCAATCGCCGGCATGCGTTCATTCGTCAAGCTCATCGCCCCGCTCGCCCCATGGGCATCATGGCGCCTTTCTCCGTACCTAAGTCTGCAGAAAAGTCTGTAGATCTCGGGCCGTTTCCGGTAGTGCTCCACTCGAAATACAGTGTTTGTGTGGACGAACAATAGCTACACTAAACAAATTGCGAAGCTGGAGATGGTAGCTGCGGTCGGCTATGGAGGGAGGCGACCGCTTGCCCCGGAGTGCTCAATGAGAGTTGATTTCACAGCGCTTTTTCTGCGAAGACCAATTGCGAGCTATATTTAAGCTACTCTGCTTCTGCAGCGTCGTTTGCCGGAGTCAGTTTTGTCGAACGATTTAAATGACTTGTATTACTTCGCGAAAATCGTCGAGCACGGAAGCCTGTCCGGCGCCGGAGCGGCGCTTGGCATCGCAAAGTCTGTTCTCAGCCAGCATCTAACCAAACTGGAAGCCGAGCTGGGCGTCCGTCTGATACAGCGAAGCACTCGCCGATTGCAGATTACTGAGGTTGGCCAGCGCTTCTATGAACGCTGCCGCGTGGTGGTGACCGAGTCCGAAAACGCGAAAAGAATAATAGAGGACGTGCGTGGGGTACCGCGCGGGCGCGTGCGGGTGAGCTGCCCAATCAATTTCTTGCAGCTTGTCGTCGCGGGCGCAATCGTCCGATTTATGGCCGACCACCCGCACATCGATATCACTCTGGACGTAAGCAACCGAGACACGGATGTTCTCGCGGACGGGTACGATCTTGTATTTCGCGTCGGCACAAATATAAGGTCATCGAGCCTAATTGTGAGTACGTTTGCTACTACGCGGCATTGGCTGTTGGCAGGCCCTGCCTTAATCGCGCGCTGCGGCGCACCTCGAGAACCGGATGACCTCAAAACACTGCCGAGTGTCGGCGGCATATTTCCCGTGGAGCATGGCGCCCGACATTTGTGGCGTCTGGAGGGCCCCAGGGGCCAGAGACGGACCATTGCCTATCGTCCGCGCTTGGTCAACGAGGACCTTTTAGTCTTGAAGGAAGCGGTTCTCGCTGGTTTAGGTGTCGCCGATCTCCCACCGAGCATATTCCAACAAGAAATCGCGAACGGTCGATTAATAAGACTGCTACCGAAATGGCAACTGCCAGAGGTGTCTGTCTATGCGATGTATCCCTCGCGCCAGGGCCTGCCCCTTGCAGTGCGAATGTTGCTGGACCACCTGAAGGCGCACCATGAACGGTGGCACAGATTGCACATGGCAAACATCCCTGAGCTCAATGTTGTAAAGCGCTAACGGAGAGGCGTTGATGAGTGCGGCAGCCTAAAATCACACTCAAATAGTATGGCCGGGGTGGGATCACAGGGACGCGCATCCGATACACGTCCGGTGAGTTCAACTGAGCACGCGGATCCAAGCGGCAGCAATCCTCACCACGAATCCAGGTAATCCGTCTGGCAGGATGGCGCCCTCCTGGATACCGTGCGGATTGGCCGTTTTGAAACTTAGAGGCGAGGTAGTTCCCATGAAAAGCACAGACATCGCACAGACGTCTAGAACTAAGTTCGACGGCGTCCTCCTCACGATACGCTCGAGCAAATCCTTCTTCGAGATTACTCAGGCGATCGAGAAAGCGTTGCCGCGCTTTCACATCCCCAAACTGATGGAATTTGTGACGCACGGCAATCGCGCCGGTGTCGAAGCTTACGTCGATTCCACTTCCAAGCCGTTTTCAATTTTCTGGGACTTCGAACAGGGCTCCACAATGCGCCTTGCGGGGATTCCCATCGAGTCGAAGTTCTACCTCGTCGGGAACGCAGTCATCGCACGCGGCCTGTTCGAGTACAGCGGTGCGGCCGGGCTGGGCGCTCCCGTGCGTGTCTGCGTTTCGCAGCGCGACGGCGAACAGACGCGGATCGACATGGACCATCAGTTGTCATTCTTCA